>WLWD01004423.1_pt1 | contig 25361 bp, 25 predicted proteins | sample 6712731 | NCBI WGS metagenome assembly WLWD01 (sample SAMN12718690, study PRJNA576275) | sponge metagenome | isolation source: marine sponge | host: Mycale hentscheli | place: New Zealand: South Island, Marlborough, Capsize Point | collected 2014-11-01 | reverse complement strand
CAGTCACTGATTCTAATGGACCTCAGTCACTGATTCTAATGGACCTCAGTCACTGATTCTAATGGACCCCAGTCACTGATTCTAATGGACCCCAGTCACTGATTCTAATGGACCCCAGTCACTGATTCTAATGGACCTCAGTCACTGATTCTAATGGACCTCAGTCACTGATTCTAATGGACCTCAGTCACTGATTCTAATGGACCTCAGTCACTGATTCTAATGGACCTCAGTCACTGATTCTAATGGACCTCAGTCACTGATTCTAATGGACCTCAGTCACTGATTCTAATGGACCCCAGTCACTGATTCTAATGGACCCCAGTCACTGATTCTAATGGACCCCAGTCACTAATTCTAATGGACCTCAGTCACTGACTCTAATGGACCTCAGTCACTGATTCTAATGGACCTCAGTCACTGACTCTAATGGACCTCAGTCACTGATTCTAATGGACCTCAGTCACTGATTCTAATGGACCTCAGTCACTGATTCTAATGGACCTCAGTCACTGATTCTAATGGACCTCAGTCACTGATTCTAATGGACCTCAGTCACTGATTCTAATGGACCTCAGTCACTGATTCTAATGGACCCGAGTCACTGATTCTAATGGACCCCAGTCACTGATTCTAATGGACCCCAGTCACTGATTCTAATGGACCCCAGTCACTGATTCTAATGGACCCCAGTCACTGATTCTAATGGACCCCAGTCACTGATTCTAATGGACCCCAGTCACTGATTCTAATGGACATCAGTCACTGATTCTAATGGACCTCAGTCACTGATTCTAATGGACCTCAGTCACTGATTCTAATGGAGACTCATCACTGATTCGAATGGACCCCCAGTCACTATTCTTGGACCCAGTCACTGATTCGAATGTGTACCCCCATCACTGATTCTAATGGACCCAGTCACTGATTCTAATGACTCCAGTCACTTGATTCTAATGACCTCAGTCACTGTTCTTGGACCCCAGTCCTGATTCTAATGGACTCATCCACTGATTCTAATTGACCTCAGCACTGATACTAAGGACCAGTCACTGATTCTAATGGACCCCAGTCATGATTCCTAATGGCCTCAGTCACTGATTCTACTGACCTCAGTCACTGATTCTAATGGACCCCAGTCACTGATTCTAATGGACCTCAGTCACTGATTCTAATGGACCTCAGTCACTGATTCTAATGGACCTCAGTCACTGATTCTAATGGACCTCAGTCACTGATTCTAATGGACCTCAGTCATGCAAGACATGTGCTCCTTTCAGTGGCTCTAATAATAACCGTTGCAAGTATTTTGAGCACCTTAGGAAGTCTGAGATCGCAATGCTTTAGTAGATAAGTGAAATCTCTCCTGATTAAATGGGGTGTGGCTATTTGAAGCATTTCGTCCCAGATAGAGCTTACAGCATATATCATAAGCTATTCCTTGCAGTCAAATTAGCCTAGAGCAATGAAGTTATCCCCTTCTAAATTAAGTGCATACCAATATGTGCTAAGGTCCTAGACTATTAGACTGGATCCAAGGAGCACAGTGGGTGAGTGGGTGGAGTTATACAGCAAGGGGACTAGAATAAGAAGCTGCTGATGTATGTCATGTGCCACACCCTCCATATATGTCATGCATGACCCCACCCTCTTCTAACACACAGCAGCTACACAACATACTTGTTACAGAGTATCTTGACGCAGTCTGTATGCCCTAGAGCCACAGCGTAGTGCAGGAGACTGTTGCCACTCCCATCATGCAGGTTAGCCGTGCCCAGACTCATGTAGTGGTTCAGGAGAGACAAGTTACCTTGGACCATCGCACACAACGAGTCTTCAAACACATTAGTGGGTGTGTCCATCTGCCTGTATATTTACATTATCACAATAAATATAAACTAAATCTTTCTTCTCGTATTACACATGTGCTATGTATTACACATGTGCTATGTATTACACATGTGCTATGTATTACACATGTGCTATGTATTACACATGTGCTATGTATTACACATGTGCTATGAATAATTAATTTTCACCAATCTGTGAACTTGAAAAAGCTATGTATTTTAGGTTCCTGGTTAACAGTACATGTAAACTACAAACCCCTCCCACCCCGGTACCTCACGCTAAATCACACTCCCACATAAATCTTATCTACACACAGCGCCCAAACCACACACTTCCTAAACCACACCCCCTGCATCCAATAAATACATACCCTCATACCAACACATAAGCTGCAATCCAAACCTTTCACAACACCCTTCCCATCATTTAACCACACCCTTCCCATCATTTAACCACACCCTTCCCACCATTTAACCACACCCTTCCCACCATTTAACCACACCCTTCCCATCATTTAACCACACCCTTCCCACCATTTAACCACACCCTTCCCACCATTTAACCACACCCTTCCCATCATTTAACCACACCCTTCCCATCATTTAACCACACCCTTCCCACCATTTAACCACACCCTTCCCACCATTTAACCACACCCGTCATTCCTGCTTGTTCCCTTACTTGGCCTGTTCAGCTAAGAAGGTATTGTTGTCTTGTATCTTGATGATGGCGGCCTCTAGTCTCACTACTTTGTCCTGTCTACTGAACTCTCCCTGTTCCATCCCAGATCCAGTGCGGGGATTAGAACGTCTCTGGGCGTGTCTCCGTTTCTCTCTGTGAGAAAGGCTGCCCATCCCAGACGTGGCGGACTCAGCCGCTGTTACCGATACAGCTGGCTGAGAGGCGGAGCTTGATAATGCCACGGATATTTCATTTGACGTGTGCTGCACAGTTGAGAGGTCACAGATTAACAATGGCCAATGAGAGATACAGTTTGAGGTTGTAAGCCCATTGTCAAGACAGGAAATGCAATTACTAAAGAAAGGCTCTTGGATAGGGTTGTGGTCTCACTACAAGACCAGCAAAGCTTCTTTCAGGATTTGTCTTTATGACACTGCGTGTACTTAACCACACCCATTTTTAAACCCACACTACTTGCCTGTATGAAAGTGTATATACTCTACACTGATCAGTGTATATACTCCACACTGATCAGTCTATATACTCCACACTGATCGGTGTATATACTCCACACTGATCGGTGTATATACTCCACACTGATCAGTGTATATACTCCACACTGATCAGTCTATATACTCCACACTGATCGGTGTATATACTCCACACTGATCAGTGTTTGGTCACATACAGGATTTTATAACCTCACTACTCATAAAATTCAACTATATCCAATGGTCAGCTCCCCCTCTGTATAAACCCCGCCCAACAACTCACCAAGATGGCAGGAATGGACCTCTTGCTGTCCCTCCTGCCTCCATTGTGAACCAGAGGCTTGTGTTCCACCACTTCATCCTCATCCTCCATCAGCTGCATAGGACGACGACCTTTGGACCCTTCAACCACTCCTGATGAGATGCTCGTACCTGATTCAGTTTTACGAAACTTGCGATCTTTAGTTAAATTACGAGTATATTTCAGCAGCACATGGTGACTGTCTGCCGCCTACACACACGCGCGCACACACATGCACACACTACTGTAAACAAAACAGAAGCCATTCCGAATAATAAAGCACTAGAGACTACTCTAGTGACTAGGAGACTGACTACTGGTGAGCTCTAGGGAATGATATAGATTAGTCTTAGGCATACTGCTGTGCAATCAGACATAATACACCAGTAGCCTCAAAAGAGATCACTACCTCTTGTAACTCGCAGGAAATGGATAACAGGGGACACCATACAATAAACACACACACACTATTGAGGATTTAATATGTTAAATAGGGTTAACACGCAGTGTGCTTCCGTGGCAGGCGACGGGGGCGGTGCCAGTGGGTTTAGGCGGGAAACAACAGATACAGTCACGTGACAGTGAGGCAGACTAGCTGACTAGCCAACGCAAGCAATATTGTCTTTCTGGTTGAAGTTGCCTTTCTAGCAAAGCGGGGCAGGCTGATTATGGCTTCAACTAGCGTTCCTAGCGCGTCTTTATCCGAGGCAGTAGTCACAACTACGGCGGGGAGTCGGGTGTCAGCTGTTTCACTAGACGCAGCTCTATCAAGGGCACTGGAGGGAGCAATGCCACGCTTGGCAGAGTCAATTGTGGAGGCTATCAGACGGCCCCCTCCTGAGGCGGAGAGGTCAGACAGAGCTAGTGAAGGGACCTCGGTTTCAGGCCCAACGGCGAGGGTTGCCAGCTCAGCAATTCCTTTGTCAGGTAAAGGATCATCTTTTATTAAACTTAGCATAGCATACTTGGGGATAGTACTGGGATAATAGGGTAGCAAGGTAAGAGTTTAAGGTTGTAATGGGGGTTAGGCTATGGGCTAGTAAGTAATTGTTAGATTAGCTAGGATTTACCCGGTAGTATGCAGGAAAGGAGGTTAAGGGGAGTTGCTTCTAGGGCAAGATACCTAGGGGATAGTGATACATATTTTGCTATATAAATGGCAGGTGGTAGAGTGGGCTGCTTGCCGCCAGCCAGTGTAATTAGGGGATCGGTGCCGTTGATGAGCCCGGGCAGTGCAGCAGCATTGGGTGCTTCCCTGGCAGCACCAGGGACAGCGACGCTCACTACATCAATGGGAGTGCCAAATAATTTGGCAGTCAGATCAGCGTTAACACCAGAGTCGCCAGTTTCGGCTCTGTGGCATGGAGACAGAATGGCCCCAAAGTCAGGAGAAGCAGTGGTAGTGAGTATGAACTCTCCGCCTATCCCAGGGAAATTGGCAGAAAAGATTTGGAGGAATGAATTCATCGAGTTGGACTCATTGCTACCATCGAGGCTGGGTGCTCCAGAGCCGACAATACAAGATCTGGTGTATGGAGAGCGAAGGAAGGAGAAGAAGGGAATTACATCGATTCAAGAATGGGTAGGATGTTTCAATACCTACATTGCAGTGGTGTCTATGAAGGATTCGTCAAGAGTGAAGGACCTGCTCGCATATTCATCACTGATAGTAAAGGCTAGCAGTGACTATGTGGAAGAGGCATGGCTGGGATATGATAGTTTGTTTAGGAGACAAGCTGCGGCAGAACCTACTTTGTTTACTTGTTGGGGACAGATTAGCCCACCACTATGGACCCAACACTTCGGCATAGCGGCATCACGAATCCCCTGCTGGTCATGTGGCAGCAAGGAACACAAGAAGTGTGCGAGTGGATCATCTCACCATAACAGGAGGAGTGACAGTAGGTTCCGGCCTTACCCAGACACACCAGTATGTAAGCGCTGGAACTGGGGCTCGGTGGGCTGCAGTGCAGATCGCTGTAACTTCAGGCACGTCTGCGCTCATTGTTCCGGGGATCACCAGGCTAAGCGTTGCCCAAAGCAATCAGGGACCAGGAAAGAATCAATGGAGAAGAAAGGCGAGAGGTCTGGAGAGCCCCCTCCTTTTCGTCCCTAACCGGACAGAGAAGGAGAAATGCACAAATCACCTTGAGATGATTCATACAAGCAGTACCATAGACTCACCGAATAATTCAGGATGCAATATTCAACGTTTACCCATGTCCACAGTAAATAATGATTCACAATATCAATTGATAGAAGAATGTATTAGCAATTATATAGTAGCGATAAGTACACATTTTCAAGCACATAACATGTTGAGTGATGGAAGATACCGATACACAACAGATCTGTTGGCACTAAGTACTTGTGAACCGGCAGATAGAAGCATTCTCCCTGAGTTTTGTCAGAGAATTATCACACCGTTAGTTGCTGAGAGTTGGGAGCAAGAGCTGGAGGGACACAGAGATGGAGACTTCTGCAAATATATTCTAGATGGAATCAAAAATGGGTTCAAGATTGGCTTCCAGCGTGGAAGATGTGCACGCAAATCTGCCGTTGGTAACATGGCATCGACAATGCATCATCCAGAACCTGTAACAGAGTATTTAGCAACAGAGGTAAAGGCTGGGCGTATTGTAGAGATTCCTAAAGAATACACGGAAACAGTGCAGATTTCTAGATTTGGGGTAATACCAAAGTCCAACCAGCCCGGAAAGTGGCGACTGGTTCTTGATCTCTCAAGCCCCGATGGAGCAAGTGTTAATGACGGCATAGACTCAGAGTTATGTTCGATTGCCTTTGCGTCAGTGGATACAGCCATTGAGAAGATTGTGGGGCTAGGCAGAGGGTCACTGCTAGCAAAGGTCGATATTGAACATGCCTACAGGAATGTGCCCATTCATCCAGCTGACCGACAGCTACTCGGAATGAGGTGGAAACAGAAATTATATATTGATACCGTTTTACCCTTTGGCTTGCGCTCGGCGCCAAAAATTTTCTCGGCATTGGCAGATGCACTAGAATGGATCTTGTTCAATAGAGGGGTGTCGACTCTAATCCACTACCTGGATGATTTTTTAACTATGGGATGTGGGAACACAAGTCAGTGCAGCGTCAATCTTAATCAGATTCAGGACACTTGCAAATTGCTGGGAATACCATTGAAAAGGCAAAAAATTGAAGGACCAGACTCGAGAATGACTTTTCTAGGAATTGAGCTAGATACAACGACAATGGAAGCAAGGTTACCTAAATCCAAACTGGATCATCTGAAAGAAGTCCTGCACGAGTGGAGTAACAAAAAATCATGTCAGAAGAGAAACTTACTATCCCTTATAGGAAAGCTGTCGCATGCATGCAAGGTGGTTTTGGCGGGGAGGATATTCCTTCGTAGAATGATTGATAGGGCCAAGACAGTTAGACGACTTAATCATTGGGTACATCTAACCGCTGAGTTTCATGCTGACTTGGCTTGGTGGCAGACTTTCTTAGAATATTGGAATGGCTGTAGCATGATGCAGGTTCATTGCATGAACCAAGTCCCAGATAGAGTGGTGGCAACAGATGCATCTGGGTCATGGGGTTGCGGAGCTATATGGGGCAATCAGTGGCTACAGTGTCAATGGGAAAATGAATGGAAGGATAGAAGTATTGCGGTTAAAGAGCTACTACCCATTGTCCTTGCAGTGGCAGTGTGGGGCCAACAGTGGCGCCACCAATTGGTAGTGTTCAAATGTGACAACATGGCAGTGGTTCAGATTGTTAATGCACAAAATTGTAGGGACCCACTACTAGTGCAATTGTTGCGATACCTGCATTTTTATACAGCGGTGTTGGATATAAGAGTCAGAGCTAATCACATCGAAGGGGTTAATAATTCCATTGCTGATGCCATTTCTCGCAATCATTTGCAGGTTTTGTTCCAGCTCAACAAGGATGCCAACCCCACTCCCACACCTATCCCACGCAGTACCTGGGAGCTACTGTTTACCCAAGGTCAGGACTGGCGCTCAGCCACCTGGAGATCCTTGCTGAGAACCTCATTAGGAACAGCCTGGCACCAAGCTCCCAAAGAGCTTACTCGTCTGCTCAAACCCAGTACATGAAGTTCTGTGAGGCTATTGGAAAGTACCCACTACCAGCGACAGAGAGGACACTGGTGTTGTTCACAGCTCACCTTTCTGGATCAGTAGGTTATTCAACAGTTCGGGCATATATGTCGGCAGTGAGGCACTTGCATCTCAGCAAGGGTTATGCAGATCCCTTCTTGGCTGTGCCGCAACTGGATCTAGTGTTTAAAGGTGTGAAGAGGCTGAAACCTTCAGGGCAAGATCGACGACTGCCTATTACACCGATAGTCTTGCGAGATATTTGGGAAGTAGTCCAGAGAACACCCACAGACTACACAAACATCATGATGTGGGCGGCTTGTTGCCTAGGGTACTTTGCATTTTTACGCTGCGGCGAGTTTACTGTCAATGATCCATTTGATCCAGGGAAGCACCTAGAGATAAGCGACATAGCGGTGGATAGTTATGAGATTCCAACCATGATAAGTGTGTTTCTAAAACAGTCCAAAACGGATCAGGACAAATCTGGTATTAAGCTGTTCCTGGGGCGTACAAATCAGGATCTTTGCCCAGTAGTGGCAGTTCTTGCATATCTTGGAGTGAGAAAGGTTGGGTCAACAACAGCTTTATTTGTACAAGATGGAGGGAACCCTTTGTCCAGGGCAGCATTAGTTGCATGGCTGAAATCTACTCTAAGGGTCGCAGGAGTGGACTCGTCCTTTTTTACGGGACATTCGTTTCGAATTGGAGCAGCGAGCACGGCGGCAGCCAAAGGAGTGGAAGATTCGACTATACAAGCCTTGGGCAGATGGAAAAGTGACGCATTTAAGCGATACATTCGAATCCCTAGACATCAACTAGCAGCATTTTCGTCGGTTATAGCAAACTAGACAGTAATATGCCATGTATTTGGTTATCACCTTCACTCTTCTCAATATGTGTATAAAGAATAAAATAAAAATAAAATAAAATAAAAGTGGTGTGTGGGGGTATATACATAATTATATATATATATATATGTATGCATAAGAATAGTATCCATACAACTTGGGGGAAAGGGGGGAGGATAATAATGGTAGTAATCTATGCTAATAATTGAAAATTAAAAGGATGTGGGATAGGTCATAAAATTGGAGTTAGGTAGGCCTCCTAAATAGATTAAGGATAGGGACAGTAGTTGGGGGGTTCCCCCCTTTTCCCCCAAGCACTAATACTCAACAGGTGCAATAGGCCAGGCATAAATGTGATGAGGTCAACTCATCTGGAGCAATAGTGCACATAGGGCTTAAATGCAGCTAATGGACAGTATGTAGTGAAATAATAAGTTAAGGCTTCCGCTGAAGCCAGACAGCAGGGAGTATCAGCAAATAGTGCAATGGGGAGGGTACAACCTCCAGAGCAGCAGAAGTGCCGCAGGCACAAGCACAAGTAGGAGGGTGCTACAGAAACTGTTACCTGCACAATCAGGAGCACCCTCCTGCTAAGCAGCAACAAAGGTGCTGTAGGCACCAGCACAATGGGAGGGCGCTCCCTCCCAAGCACTAAGCATACCCATCTGGCATTGCCTCCAACTTTGTTAAACTGTGACTAACAGTTGCTTTATGGCACACGTAGAGTTAATGAAGATTTAATATGTTAAATAGGGTTAACACGCAGTGTGCTTCCGTGGCAGGCGACGGGGGCGGTGCCAGTGGGTTTAGGCGGGAAACAACAGATACAGTCACGTGACAGTGAGGCAGACTAGCTGACTAGCCAACGCAAGCAATATTGTCTTTCTCCCACCCATGAAAGCTGCCCTCCCCATATTTAAAAAACAATAGGGGTACTTACATAGTTAGGTATGATGGTATAGAAGTAGGTTGACTTTCTGCTATTCCAATGCAGGAATAGTGGGACTGGTGCCAGATGGGTAATTGAGGAAGCAAAAGTAGTCGGGGGTTCCCCCCTTTTCCCCCAAGCACTAATACTCAACAGGTGCAATAGGCCAGGCATAAATGTGATGAGGTCAACTCATCTGGAGCAATAGTGCACATAGGGCTTAAATGCAGCTAATGGACAGTATGTAGTGAAATAATAAGTTAAGGCTTCCGCTGAAGCCAGACAGCAGGGAGTATCAGCAAATAGTGCAATGGGGAGGGTACAACCTCCAGAGCAGCAGAAGTGCCGCAGGCACAAGCACAAGTAGGAGGGTGCTACAGAAACTGTTACCTGCACAATCAGGAGCACCCTCCTGCTAAGCAGCAACAAAGGTGCTGTAGGCACCAGCACAATGGGAGGGCGCTCCCTCCCAAGCACTAAGCATACCCATCTGGCACTGCCTCCAACTTTGTTAAACTGTGACTAACAGTTGCTTTATGGCACACGTAGAGTTAAAACCGTACTAGCAGTCTCATTCTCTGCCCAGTGTGCATGCTCAGACTCATTCTCTGCCCAGTGTGCATGCTCAGACTCATTCTCTGCCCAGTGTGCATGCTCAGACTCATTCTCCGCCCAGTGTGCATGCTCAGACTCATTCTCTGCCCAGTGTGCATGCTCAGACTCATTCTTAACATCGTGCACCGGTGGGTTGCTGCGCCTATCTACACTGTATCCCCAGCCTTTAGGAGGCGTGGCTGCCTGCTTGCGGTTGTGCCTGAAAGTACCAGGTCTGGCTCGCTGCTAAGCCGTTGAGAGGTTAAGTTTTGGAGTTACATTGGCCCCTGCCTGGCCAATTAATTCTTATTTGCGTCAGCTCCTGGCGCTAATAATAACCTCCAGCTCCTACCCTCCCTGGTACTTGTCACACTACAGTGGTCCCTTTGACAACCACCCTAGTGGATAACCCCCCCCCCCCTAACACGGGTTGTGGTGGGTGGGGAGCAACTCTGCTTTCCTCTCTGTCGTTGTACAAGCTGTGTTATTGGCCTGTCGTTATTAGCACGAGGTCTTATTTCCCGCCTTAATCTCTGTCTCCTCCCACCTCTTTCAATATCCTGTTTACCCTTTACCCACGACCCTCTACTTCCTACCCTATCCCTCCCTTCCTGACTTGTTCTCCGGTGCCTCAGTTAACCCCGGTTAACTTGGGGCTAACCTCCATTCTGCCCAGTGTGCATGCTCAGACTCATTCTCTGCCCAGTGTGCATGCTCAGACTCATTCTCCGCCCAGTGTGCATGCTCAGACTCATTCTCCGCCCAGTGTGCATGCTCAGACTCATTCTCCGCCCAGTGTGCATGCTCAGACTCATTCTCCGCCCAGTGTGCATGCTCAGACTCATTCTCTGCCCAGTGTGCATGCTCAGACTCATTCTCCGCCCAGTGTGCATGCTCAGACTCATTCTCTGCCCAGTGTGCATGCTCAGTCTCATTCTCTGCCCAGTGTGCATGCTCAGACTCGTTCTCCGCCCAGTGTGCATGCTCAGTCTCATTCTCTGCCCAGTGTGCATGCTCAGTCTCATTCTCCGCCCAGTGTGCATGCTCAGACTCATTCTCTGCCCAGTGTGCATGCTCAGACTCATTCTCCGCCCAGTGTGCATGCTCAGACTCATTCTCCGCCCAGTGTGCATGCTCAGACTCATTCTCCGCCCAGTGTGCATGCTCAGACTCATTCTCCGCCCAGTGTGCATGCTCAGACTCATTCTCCGCCCAGTGTGCATGCTCAGACTCATTCTCTGCCCAGTGTGCATGCTCAGACTCATTCTCCGCCCAGTGTGCATGCTCAGACTCATTCTCCGCCCAGTGTGCATGCTCAGTCTCGTTCTCTGCCCAGTGTGCATGCTCAGACTCGTTCTCTGCCCAGTGTGCATGCTCAGACTCATTCTCTGCCCAGTGTGCATGCTCAGACTCATTCTCTGCCCAGTGTGCATGCTCAGACTCATTCTCTGCCCAGTGTGCATGCTCAGACTCATTCTCTGCCCAGTGTGCATGCTCAGACTCATTCTCCGCCCAGTGTGCATGCTCAGACTCATTCTCATTTGACTTTGTTAGCACCTGCCATGGCAGATGGACGTACTAACCCACACAACTCCTGCCCATTGCCCGTGCCTTTGGAATATTCCAGTTTTCTTTGATTGAGTGAAACTAGTAGTTTATGTCACACACGCACACACACACACACACACACATACACACACTAGGCATACAGTAGAGTATTGGAGTGACCATTTCCTTCTGCCTTATAGTGTGTTAAAAAACAAACAGGTTATTTGTTAAAACATCAAAAACCTATTAGCTACTTCTTTGGCTAAACAAACATCCATGCACCATGACAACACAACAGCACCTCTCCCCCTCACTCAGAGACACACCTACTTGCCACTCCCATCCTACTTCAAGGCTTCACACCTTACCTCTCTGTTAGACCTAGCCTGGAAGGCGTGGCACTGTTTGGCGTAGTGTCCGGTACTGAAGGATATAGCCACACAGTCATTAAATCCATCCTTGCTGACATCATGAACAACCTACAACAACAACAACAACAACAACGACAAACAATAATCACCATCCACACCCGTATCGGCTATATACAATAAACAATGACATCATCTACCAAGTGAAGTGTTAACCCTATGCCAACTCTGTTAACCATCTCTGTCTGTCATAATCTCAGACTATGTAGGAGAAAAGGTACTGTCTGAAACTTGTGAACTCAGTCAGCTCTTCCATTGTCACAGGAGTTCAGACCCCAACAAGCAACTCATTCAAACCCTCTCACAGACTGGCACTGAGAGTCCAAACATGGATTGGCTTTCTGATCACTGACTCACTCACAGGGCAGCACACAACAGCCAACGCCACAACCACTCCCTCCACAGTGCGATGGTTTATACCATCAATGGATACTGTTACGGCATAAGTTTCATACTCAACAAAAATATTCCATATCTTCGCAAGCAAATTTAACAACTTTCTCTCCTCACAATCGAGGAGAAATCAGATGACGGAAGAAGAGAAAGAAAACAAAATTGCCAAGTGAAGATAATTGATACTATTTCAATACCACATCATCCATTGCTCAATATCATTTCCCACTCTCTCTCCCCCTTTTTCTCAACCCCCTCTATCTATCTCCCTCCCCTCTCTCTCTCCCCCCTCTCCATCCTCCCCTTTCTCTCAACCCCCTCTCTCCACACCCTCTCTCTCCCCCCCTCTCTCTCCACCCTCCCCTCTCTCTCTCTCTCCACACCCTCTCTCTCCCCCTCTCCCCCTTTCTCTCACCCCCTCTCTCTCTCCCTCGAACCCTCTCACTCCTCCACCCTCCCCTCTCTCTTCCACCCTCCCCGCTCTCTCTCTCCCCCCCCTCTTCTCGGTCTCCTCCCCCTCTCCCCCTTTCTCTCCCCCCCTCTCTCTCCCTCCCCTCCCTCTCTCTCCCCCCCCCCTCTCTCTCTTCCCCCGCCCTCTGTCTGACCACCATCGCCTTCTTCTCTCCCCCCTCTCGTCCCCCCCTCTCCATCCTGTCCTCCCCGCCCTCTTCTCCCTCTCCTCTGTCCCTTCCTCCGCCCCTCTCCATCCCCCCCCTCTCTCTCTCCCTTTCTCTCCCCCCCCCTCTCTCTCTCCCCTTTCTCTCCACCCCCTCTCTCCTCCCTCCCTCCCCTGCTCTCTCGTCCTCCCGTCCCTCTCTCTCTCATCCCCCCTCCCCTCTCTCGTCCTCCCCCCTCCGCCGCTCTCTCTCCCCCCTCCCCTTCTCTCGTTCCCACCCTACCCCGTCTCTCTCTCTCCCCCCGTCCCGCCCATCCTCTCCCCCCTCGCCCATCATCTCTTCCCCACTCCCCTCTCTCTCTAACACCCTCTCTACTCTCGCGCGCCGATCCCCTTTCCTGGCCCCTCCTTCTCGTCCTTCTCACCCTCGTCTCTCCTCACCACAGTTCTCTCTCAGCTCTCGTCTCCCCCCTCTCCCAGGGCGACTCCCTCACTCCCCTCTCTCATTCTCCCTTCCTCCTCGCCCCTCCCTACTCTCTGGCTCGCCACCCCGTCAGTTCCCCCGATCCGCCTCTCTCTCGATGCCCCGCTCAACCCCATACTACTACTGCCCCTCTCTCCCTCCCCGCTCTCTCTCTCCGGTCCCCCGGCCCCGCTTGCCCCCCCAGGACCCCCCCCCCCCCCCCCTCTCCACCCTCCCATCTCTCTACACCAGTGCATCCATTGATAAAAAAGGGAAACAATTAAGAGATCAAACACACACACAATATAGAGCAGGATGCTGGAGTGGCTGTACTCTCAGACTTGAATGGTAATAAGACGAGGTTAGAGATATATTTTAATAATATCATAGGGACCCAGGGAATAGCTTAGCAACTGATACTACACATATTTTATCAGTGGCTGGTCAATCTTATAATGCCAAACTCCTGGTCAGATCAAGGGTTCCTGGTCAGATCAAGGGTTCCTGGTCAGATCAAGGGTTCCTGGTCAGATCAAGGGTTCCCAGTCAGATCAAGGGTTCCTGGTCAGATCAAGCATTCCTGGTCAGATCAAGCGTTCCTGGTCAGATCAAGGGTTCCTGGTCAGATCAAGGGTTCCTGGTCAGATCAAGGGTTCCTGGTAAGATCAAGCGTTCCCGGTCAGATCAAGCGTTCCCGGTCAGATCAAGTGTTCCTGGTCAGATTAAGTGTTCCTGGTCAGATCAAGCGTTCCTGGTCAGATCAAGCGTTCCTGGTCAGATCAAGGGTTCCTGGTCAGATCAAGCGTTTCTAGTCAGATCAAGCGTTCCTGGTCAGATCAAGCGTTCCTGGTCAGATCAAGCGTTCCTGGTCAGATCAAGGGTTCCTGGTCAGATCAAGGGTTCCTGGTCAGATTAAGTGTTCCTGGTCAGATCAAGCGTTTCTAGTCAGATCAAGCGTTCCTGGTCAGATCAAGGGTTCCTGCACAACTCTGCATGATGCTTCTAAGTCATCTGCTCACTAAGAAAGACAACCAGTAATAGCTAAGCTTTGGAATCAGCATCAAGTGTAAAACTTAACAAACAAATTCCCCCACCCACCCCAAAAGAAAAAAGTACATATCAAAATATGAAGCACCAAATTCGAACCTTACATCTAGGTACACAAGACAAGGTTTTTAGAACCTTACATACAACAAGGCTTTTATTAGAACCTTATATTTAGGTACACAAGAACAAGGTTTTATTACAACCCCACAACTGAAATAGATATTCCAGGAAATCAACAGAACACTATTCAAGGACATTAGCCAACTTAGCAGGAGCTGAGTTATCATCCTAGTTCAAGTCAATCATACTTGAAGGTCCAGTAAATCTAGTTCTAATTAACAGAAAGTGACAATGACAACCTATTTGCACCTACGAAAAATTCAAACTGAAAAAAGTCTGGAAAGGAGTCATTGACCACACCCCTTGTCCTATAATTCTCAGAAGAACTGGACTATGAACTAGACACAACACGAGATCTCACCTGGAGAAAAACATTCACACAAACACGCAGTCTTCCCTCTAGAGATTACTATAGTCACTGATCACGATGACCAGCCATCCTACCAGTGCTACACTGATCATCACAATGACCAGCCATTCTACCAGTGCTACACTGATCATCACGATGACCAGCCATCCTACCAGTGCTACACTGATCATCACGATGACCAGCCATCCTACCAGTGCTACACTGATCATCACGATGACCAGCCATCCTACCAGTGCTACACTGATCATCACGATGACCAGCCATCCTACCAGTGCTACACGATGACCAGCCATCCTACCAGTGCTACACGATGACCAGCCATCCTACCAGTGCTACACTGATCATCACGATGACCAGCCATCCTACCAGTGCTACACTGATCATCACGATGACCAGCCATCCTACCAGTGCTACACTGATCATCACGATGACCAGCCATCCTACCAGTGCTACACTGATCATCCGATGACCAGCATCCTACCAGTGCTACACTGATCATCAACGATGACCACCATCCTCCAGTGCTACACTGATCATCACAGTACCCAGCCATCCTACCAGTGGCGACACGATACCAGCAGCCATCCTACCAGTGGCTAAACAAACGATGGACCCGCCATCCTACCAGTGCGACAGAACTGATCATTCAACGATGACCATCCATCCTAACCAGTGCTACCCGAGCATCAAACGATACCAGCCATCCTACCATGCCTACACTGATCATGCACGGATGACCAGCCATTCCTAACCAGGCTCACACTTATCCATCACGATGACCAGCCATCCTACCAGTGCTACACTGATCATCACGATGACCAGCCATCCTACCAGTGCTACACTGATCATCACGATGACCAGCCATCCTACCAGTGCTACACGATGACCAGCCATCCTACCAGTGCTACACGATGACCAGCCATCCTACCAGTGCTACACTGATCATCACGATGACCAGCCATCCTACCAGTGCTACACTGATCATCACGATGACCAGCCATCCTACCAGTGCTACACTGATCATCACGATGACCAGCCATCCTACCAGTGCTACACTGATCATCACGATGACCAGCCATCCTACCAGTGCTACACTGATCATCAACGATGACCACTAAGCCGTCCTAAAACCAGTGCTATACACTGATCATCACGATAACCCAGCCATCCTAAACCATGCTACACTGATCATCACGAGACCAGCCATCCTCCAGTGCTACACTGATCATCACGATGACCAGCCATCCTACCAGTGCTACACTGATCATCACGATGACCAGCCATCCTACCAGTGCTACACTGATCATCACGATGACCAGCCATCCTACCAGTGCTACACGATGACCAGCCATCCTACCAGTGCTACACGATGACCAGCCATCCTACCAGTGCTACACTGAAGAAACATAACTACCCAAACCTAAACACCAGAGCAGCGAGGGTGCTTGCTACTTATAGCCTGAGGGACTGTCAACACAGCACCCAACTAACTTGAACATAGAGACCTTTCCTCACAGAGCAATTGGAGGGTCCCTACATACTGTAACCCTGCCCACAGAGCGGGGACACTATAATAGTGCCTATCCCTGAAGAAACTAAGAGAACTCTACAGACCAGTAACCATAAACTAGAACTCTACAGACCAGCGACCATAAACTAGGCACGCTACAGACCAGCGACCATAAACTAGAACTCTACAGACCAGCGACCATAAACTAGAACTCTACAGACCAGCGACCTATATTAAAGGAATCTCCACACTGCATAAAGACTCCAGTGTGCGCACTCACAAGGTTGCTTTCAGGAAGTACTACAGTATAAGTTGCATTATTTGGAGAAGTTCCATGAACTGATGTTTACACAGAACCACCTAATAAGCCAGTGACTAGAAGACATTGAACACACATACTGAGTTGAGCTTGGCAACTCTCTCACACACAAACTCACATACACACAGCTGTGGGTGCTACCCTGTGCCAGTTCAAGACAATTACCGGGTAATTGGAGGGAAATAAGGCTTACAATACACACTGGCTAGTGAAATCAACAACAATTCGGTACTGGGGAGCTTGCTAGACCTGTCTGGTCCAGTACACAGCACAACCTACCTAACCTAGTTATACAACTCCCAGTCACTCACTGCCACAAGCTTCTCAACCCACCACAGAGAAACCACTACTGCCTTGGCAACACTCACACTTGGTACAATGTGTGTAACATCACTGGACTAAGTGTGATATACACGCCATTCTGTGCCAAGATATTCAAAACTATTCTCACAAAACACAAAATCACTACAACTAAGTTATGCAGCACTGTAACTAGCATACTCACAACTTGAAATACTCCATCCCTCCCTTTCAACCATTCACACCTAACCTCACTTCCACCACTAACACCTTAACATACACCACTAACACCCTCATTTCCACCACTAACGCCTTCACTTACACCACTAACACCCTCACTTCCACCACTAACACCCTCACTCCCCACCACTAACACCCACACTTCTACAACTAACACCCTTACTTCCACCACTAACACCCTCACTTCCACCACTAACACCCTCACTTCCACCATTAACACCCTCACTTCCGCCATTAACACCCTAACTTCCACCACTAATACTCTCACGTCCACCACTAACACCCTCACGTCCACCACTAACACCCTCACATCCACCACTAACACCCTCACTTCTACCACTAACAGCCTCACTTCCACACTCACCATCACTTCCACATCCTCACGTTCACCATTAACACCTCACACCATTATTTCCATCAATAACACACTGACTCTCACTACTAACTTTTATTGCTTCCACTACCTTATCTTTGGCCCTTCACAGTTTACTCCACAATTAGTGTGTGTGTGTGTATTCATCTCCCTCCCAATGTTATGTGCCAGAACCAAACTTAATCTCCAGCATTCATAGAGGTGGTGAGAGAGGCACGCGGCAGTGCCTATGAATCTTGTCCTTAATTAATAACAACGCTCGATCCACAGTTCACTTACCAGGCCAATAGAATGCAGGGGGCAGGCCAGTATGGCCTCCTGTGCCCCCTCAGCCACCCTCAGGGTTCCATTGCTGTATGAGAGAGTAACATACTTGCTGGAGTTATTGGTAGTTCTGATAGAGCGGAGAGCTAGCAACACTTCTTTACTGGACCTGGGTTCCTCCACACATGTGTAACCTTTATACAGGAGAATCATCGACTCTCCGGCGACACTACAAGACAAGGAAGAGCTGTCGAACTGCTGCCCTCCTCCATCTATGACCGACGAGAGAGATGGCTGATCTGAATCCAGGATCTCAGAGATGCTCCTGGACCTCTTCTTGAACACAGTAGAACTTTCATGATTGGACGTACTCAAGGCCCTGCTGATTTTATTGAATCTGGTCTTAACTTTGGCCATCGGACACTTCCTGGCTATACGCACGCTCAAACTCTTCTAAATACAACTACTGCCTGCATGAGAATTAGCAGCAACCAAGGATGTTGGGTCCACAACTGCTCTAGTTGCTGAGCACTGCAGTTCCGTTGGTGTCCCACCACAGCTTCAGTTTGTTATGGTAAACCAATGAAGAAGTGGGTGTGAGAAGAGATACACTATCTGGAGCCACTGCAGTAGCACAACAACTCTGCTAACAGGATAGAGGGACTCCTGCACTGAGGTGACAGACTGTAAACATACAGCAAGTTTGACTGACATGATATGAATACATAGCAAACTTTACTTTACACCCAAAATTGCAAATAAACCTAAATATCGCTCTAGAACCGTCAGTACCCAGCTTTTCAAGAGTACACAGTTGCCGGCTTGTCGTTCAAACATGTAAACCTCTAGCTAATGGATAATATAACTTCGTTTTTTTTGTTTCTTTTTTTACTGCAGACTACGAGTCGATTACGACTGCAGCTCGTCTCTGTATTCACTAATAATAAGTTACATACACACAGTACTTACTTCAAGCAGTTCAACAAAGCATCTCCTTTACCGCTATATCATCACATACAAAACTAGAGGAAAACGACAAAAAGAATTTACAACATATGGCCACCAACCAACCGTCACCGCAGATTTTGGACTTCGATTAATGGGCCGACGTGGGTGTGGCTTGGCTACTAAACTGTCATGTGGCTATCGCGTGACGTACGATAGAAAATAAAAGCGCACCGCGCGGTGTCATTAAACCCCACCTTAGCTTAGCGACTGTGCAAGCAGTGCATAATTTACTAAACGGTTTTAGTGAAACTGTGCCGGTTGGATTTGTAGTACATACAGTATTATATATACTGCTGCGGCTTTTTCCAAGTAGCAACCTGGGAGAACGGCGTTAGTTGCTAAGCGGGTGAATAAACTAGGACTTATCAGATGTGTAAGTAAAGCAGCAGGGTCTGGCAACGGCTGGGGATGGCTGCAGGCCATGTATAGTAGTTGTTTATACTATGTGCTGCTGACTTTGCGTGGAGGAATGGTAACTGCAATTTTTTTACTGAGTGTCTACAAGTGAGGCCAGAGGGTCCTTACATTGTGCACACTTTTATTGAGGTTTGTAAGGACAGGAGGGTCATAAATATCTAGGAGTCCAGCTAGGACTGGCCCTGTACATTGACTACTTCAAACATAGACTTGTTGTTGTGTTTCCAGAAGAATGTTATGATGAACTTAATTAACTACTTAAACGGGATATGGGCCTGTGAACTTGTGTGTGTGTGTGTGCGTAAGTGCATGCTTGTAGTAATGGATCAGATATAAATGTTTTGGGAAACCGAGTGAGGGTTGAAGTTATTTGCTGGTCAAGACAGTGTTCACTGGAATGTGTCCTAACCGTGATGGTTAATTAAGGTGTAGTCTCTATAGTGATATGTATAGAGATGGGTTTGCCAGTGTCCTTGGGTGGGTGTGGCAGTATCTTTGGTTGGGTGTGATAGTCTCCTTGGGTGAGTGTGGTGGTGTCCTTTGGTGGGTGTGGCAGTTCCTTGGGTGGGTGTGGCAGTTCCTTGGGTGGGTGTGTTAGCATGCTATTTACTTACAATGTTTAAGGTGTAGTGGAAGTGTGTAATTCTTCCTCGTGTGAGTTTGAGCAACTGGTCGGCTCATGGTGTATTTGTGTGCATGTATAATTGAATTGTCACTTACTGGCACTGTGTGCCTCCACACTCACTGCCTCCACACTCACTGCCTCCACACTCACTGCCTCCACACTCACTGCCTCCACACTCACTGCCTCCACACTCACTGCCTCCACACTCACTGCCTCCACACTCACTGCCTCCACACTCATGCCTCCACACTCACTGCCTCCACACTCACTGCCTCCACACTCGCTGCCTCCACACTCGCTGCCTCCACACTCACTGCCTCCACACTCGCTGCCTCCACACTCGCTGCCTCCACACTCGCTGCCTCCACACTCACTGCCTCCACACTGTTCTGTACTTTTCTATTCTAATTTTTCTTTTCAACATCTTAGCTCTCCCTGTCATAGATTTGATAATGTCTGGTAGTGTCTGCCCTTAAACGCCTTGTGTGTGTGTGTGTGTGTGTGTGTGTGTGTGTGTTTGTGTGTGTGTGTTTGTGTGTGTGTGTGTGTTTGTGTGTGTGTGTGTGTGTGTGTGTGTGTGTGTTATGGAGGTATGTAATTGCTGAATTGGCAGAGACTAGGACAGTTCAATCACTCAGTAATTAGTTTCCATAGCAACCACTCCTCAGGTATCCCCACCCCCCCCCCCCCCCCCCCCCCCCATCCACTGGAGAACATTGGCAGTGATGTGATCTCTTCAGTTACAGAATCTAGTACTTGCTACCATCTCACTCCTCTACCCTATCATCGTACTCCTCACCCCCCTCTCATGTTATCCTCCCTCGCCCCCCCCCCCCCCCCCCCCTCTCTCATTTCACTCCTCTCCCACCTGCCTGTCCAGTACCCACACTCAGTTACCGACCTACTGGGAGTGATGAATTGGTGGAGAGTGTTTGTTTGCTAATCTTCACCTTGGTTAGTTATTTCCTTCCTCCTAAGGTGCAAGCTTCATTAACAGAAGCTACTAGGATTATGAAGCAGTACAGTTAGTTACAATATCAATGCTGTAATTTTTGTTTTACCATGTTTCTGTAGGTTTTAGTCACATGACCAGCACATGATCCGGGTGCCATGGGCAAGGACACGGAGCTCTTCAAGGCAGCTCAGTCGGGCAACACTGGTTTGTTGGAGAGAGCCTTTGCTAGCCATCTCAAGAAGATCAGTGGACAGCCTTCCCATCATGGCAGGTACTGGTGGCCATATGAGCATCTAGGACAACCTTCTGGGGTGGGGCTGGTAGTGAGGAGTGGGTGGGGCTGGTAGAGAGGAGTGGATGGGGCTGGTAGTGAGGAGTGGGTGGGGCCGGTAGAGAGGAGTGGATGGGGCTGGTAGTGAGGAGTGGGTGGGGCTGGTAGTGAGGAGTGGGTGTGGCTGGTAGTGAGAGTGGCTGGGGCTGGTAGTGAGGAGTGGAGGCTGGTAGTGAGGAGTGGGTGGGGCTGGTAGTGAGGAGTGGCTGGGGCTGGTAGTGAGGAGTGGCTGGGGCTGGTAGTGAGGAGTGGGTGGGGCTGGTAGTGAGGAGTGGCTGGGGCTGGTAGTGAGGAGTGGGTGTGGCTGGTAGTGAGGAGTGGGTGGGGCTGATAGTGAGTAGTAGAGTTATTTAAATGATTAATGTTTGCCGCAGTACGAGAAACAAACGTGTGTGTGTGTGTGTGTGTGTGTGTGTTATTTGCAGTGGTAACAATATTGCAGAAGAAGTTGTATTTTCCAAACTTCACTTTGTTGGATGGTGTTTTGTAAATAATGGTGCATGCTGTAATGTTGGAGGTGTACCAGAGGAATGGTAAAGTGTTGGAGAAGGGAAAAAACAATATTTTTGGTACGGAGTAATTTTGGGGGATAGTTTTAGAAGTATGCATAAGTCACCTGTCAGCACACACGTGTGTGTGTGTGTGTGTGTGTGAACTTGCGTTATCTTTCCTGCTAAAGAAGACGTTACAAGATACTTGGAAAGGTTACAGATAGCAATTTTGTCGTTCTGTTCTTTGTCCTCCTTAAGCACTGCTGTCAATCTAGCTTTGAAGGTGTTGACAGACTTGAGCCCTTTACTGAGAGCTGCTGGTATTATTTTGACTTTAGAATTAATAATAGGAACTGATTCTCTTTTAACAGCCAATATTTTAATTATAACTTAATTATAACTTAACCCGACGTTTCGACTTCTTACCGAAGTCCTCTTCAGGGGTCGAACTCTCCGTGGTGATATAATAACGCAGCAGGAAGCTCTACACATACAGATGACACCTGACAATGACAAGTTTAATAGAGACATAGGTTTAGAGCTTCCAGGATGCTGGCTGTCCATGCTGCGTGCAAATCACCCTCCAGGATATAATAAACAGTAAGCGTGCCCTCCAGAAATCTTGCTGCTTACTTTGTGTTATTATATCACCACGGAGAGTTCAACCTCAGTTGACTCCTGAAGAGGACTTCGGCAAGAAGTCGAAACGTCGGGTTAAGTTATAATTAAAATATTGGCTGTTAAAAAGAGAAAATGTTCCTATTATTATAATTATTTCAGCCGAGAATGACTGAATCATTGACTTTAGAATTATTTCTGCTTTTGCACAATTGGCAACACCCTTTGAAATCACACCGAGGTCACATGATCAAACTTTTTCTAACTACTGTTTACTCCTGTTGCTAGGAGCCTTATTTTTGTTATTTGTGACAGTCTATGGGAAAAGGGGGCACTTCACGCAAAAATTGAAATTGAGATATAGGCTCCAGAAGTACATCATAGGAAAAATTCTTTCTTTCTCCTATTTTTGTTTTTTGCAGAATTAGTCTTAGTGACCCTTACTCTAAGTCTACGCCAAATTTCAAATGCCGAAACAACTTGAAAGACCTCAAGCGTGCTGTGGAAAGACAAGCTACTTTTTATTCTCTCTCGTTCTCGAAGTACAATACACGGGGAATGGGCGGAGTTTCAAACAAGCAGCTAAAAAAACGGCATAGCTTTGAGAATAGTGCATGCAATCTACAGCTTACCTCTGGTTGAAAGTATACCACTACATGGAGTAGAGTAGCCAAGGATTCCGTAAAGACAGGCTGGGAGACGCTCTGAAAGCTAAAAAGAACTCTACGCAAACTTCGTCAGTCGCCGTTAAAAAGCGGCTGTACGATTTAATTGCGTACGCGGAGTACGCCGTTAAGTATACGGAAACATTAATTATACCGGAAGTGGAAATTCAATTTATGTTTTCTCGATTTCTAGTTCAATTGCTTTGCTGAATACAGCCCAGTTCAACTGCCAGTTTCCCTGCGCGTCCAAGGTTTTACCCTCCAGTATTTTAGCACTAAGTTAAGATAAATTGTAGCTTTTTATTAGCATAAAAAACTCAATTTTTTTGGTTTGAGTGAAGTGCCCCCTTTTCCCATAGACTGTCACATTTATTAAGAAGAGATGCCGTAAACACATGGTTCAGTTTTCATTGCATAATATAATAGCTAATTGTGTAATAAGTGAAGTGGCATACTTCCCAAGTTAACAACTCCTGACTGTGTCTTCTAATGGTGCTTATCAGCTATTACCACTATACACACATTTTGTGTGTGTGTGTGTGTGTGTGTGGTGTGTGTATGGTGAGCTCCTATGATTGCTAGCGTAGGATTGAGTGGGTGGCTGAGTTGCAATTTGGATTCAGAAATTTTGACTAAGTGGACAGCTAGCAACTTAGCAGAAATCTCCTCTCAAGTTGAATGTCTTCACGTTCCTTAACTGAGCATGGACTCCCATAGCAAGCTGGAGCTAGTGATTAAAGAAACAGTCTACTTGTGGGAGGAGTTCTATAATCCAGTGTATTAATGTTGTTTGTTTGTTGTTGTGGTACAGTACCAGAGTAAACTCCACCCCAATATACAATATTCCAGTTTATTAATGTTAAGTTATAATTAACTATATTGGCTGTTAAAAAGAGAAATATTTGCTATTATTAATGTTGTTGTTGTGATGTAGTACCAGGAGTAAACTCCACCCCAACATCCAAGATTCTAATGGCTGCACTTTGCTACATCATGCCATACTCAACGGCCACAAGTAAGCCACACCCACTAGTCGTATTAGTCCTATGTAATATGACATCACACCATACTCAATGGTCACGAGTAAGCCACACCCACTAGTCATGTTAGTCCTATATAATGTGACATCATGCCATACTCAATGGCCACGAGGAAGCCACACCCACTAGTTGTGTTAGTCCTATATAATGTGACATCATGCCATACTCAATGGCCACGAGGAAGCCACACCCACTAGTTGTGTTAGTCCTATATAATGTGACATCATGCCATACTCAATGGCCACAAGGAAGCCACACCCACTAGTTGTGTTAGTCCTATATAATGTGACATCATGCCATACTCAATGGCCACGAGGAAGCCACACCCACTAGTTGTGTTAGTCCTATATAATGTAACATGGTCGGGTGGGAGGTTGAGAAAACTGATTAATACTGTTACGGACAACACGCACACACATATGTTGATGATTAACCGATGTTCTATTACTATGGTTACCAATTATGATTACTATGATTACTATTTGGTACATTAGATGATTATTATTATCTAGTGATTATGATTACTATTACTATTTAGTGATTACTATTTAATGATTATGATTACTATACAATTTAGTGATTATGATTACTATTACTATTTAGTGATTATGATTACTATTATGATTACTATTACTATTTAGTAATTATGAACTGGTTTGTGTCCAACTAATTCCCTTACTTGTCTACGTAATCTAGACTTAAATAGCCCACCAAAGTTTTTCTTAGCAACACGCTCCTTACACAAGTGCAACGAGCAAGTGTGAGTTCTAGAGCTTGCCAGAGCTTACAACTGCACCATAAGTTAGAGCTAACAATTGTTTTCCATTTCTACCATAAATTTGTTTTAATCGACCCGTACGGCTTTACCTGTGGATTCTAGAAAGATATATTTGCCGTGTTTAAGCTGATTTCCCCAAAACCAATCACACATTTATAATGAACTCAGACGCTTCCAAGGAGCAATATATAAATAGGTAAAGGGTTATCACAAGTCTATAGCTAGATTGAAACTTTCTCACCTAAAGGGGTCTGGTAAAAAGCAAAGGAAAAATGTGAAAAAATCTTAGTTGTTGCCGGGGAATCGAACCCAGGACCTAAGATTTTTTCACATTTTTCCTTTGCTTTTTTCCAGACCCCTTTAGGTGAGAAAGTTTCAATCTAGTTTTTCATGAAGGGTCAGAACTTGATAATAAGTGTATCCATGCAGGGACACAGTGAGTCTGTTGCTAATAAGTGTCTACATGCAGGGACACAGTGAGTCTGTTGATAATAAGTGTATCCATGCAGGGACACAGTGAGTCTGTTGCTAATAAGTGTCTACATGCAGGGACACAGTGAGTCTGTTGATAATAAGTGTCTACATGCAGGGACACAGTGAGTCTGTTGATAATAAGTGTCTACATGCAGGGAC
>WLWD01004005.1_pt1 | contig 25364 bp, 19 predicted proteins | sample 6712731 | NCBI WGS metagenome assembly WLWD01 (sample SAMN12718690, study PRJNA576275) | sponge metagenome | isolation source: marine sponge | host: Mycale hentscheli | place: New Zealand: South Island, Marlborough, Capsize Point | collected 2014-11-01 | reverse complement strand
TGTAGTTTTTGTATTGTGACTGTTGAACTCTGGTCTTTTTCAGAGAGGACACTATTCCCTGCCTGTACAGGGATACATGAATGTCCTTCCACTTAGGATATATTCAAAATTCAACACGTGATGTGTTGGAACAGTCACTATGTTCTAAATTAGTTAGGCACTGCAGAATACCAAATACTATTCTATGCTTTACTGTGTCGTGTCAGGTATAAACATGGCCTAACTCATCTGATTGGCCATGATGTACATTAACCAGACATCAACTGGGTCTTTTTTTTTGTTTTCATAGCAGGGTGCTTTGTCCTTGAGTTTTAGTTCAAAGTGTAACTACCCTTCTTGGTTATTATTTGAAAAATGGATAGCAAAATGATCTGAATACTTTACTTCCCTAGGACTTATAAAAAAAGCAATCAGAGCATATCAAGATTGAAGAGGAAAACCTTATTTAGAAAAAGGAGAGTAGTAAGAGATACAACTCTGCAGGTATTACTGGACACCATGCTTTTTCTCTCTATAATTCACTTTGCTTTTTGCAGTAATGAAGAGTACCGCAATCTTCAAATCATATTAGTTATAGCTAATTTTTCCTCCCTGTACAGATAGTGTATAGAAGGAGTACTTAGAAGACGATGTTGAGGTGGATATTCTGGAAAAGAGAATGGGTGTGGGGCCGCCCTCCAAGGGGTTGGGTGAGATCCCCAGAGAACAAGAGAGAAGAGTCAAGAGAAGAGAAAAGAAGAAGTCAGAGAACATTTGAGAACTAGAATTGTGTGTATCAGTAGTTGGATGTCATGTCATAATAGTGTATCAGTTGTTGTAGGTCAAGTCATGGTTTATTGTAGTTTCAGTTGAGTTTTATGTCAGCCGTATCCTGTCGGTAAAGTACCTGCCAGATGCAGGTTCGTGAGCATGCGTAGTCCAGAACTTAATTAAAGGGGCTGCGTATTGTACATTGTGTCAGTTCAGTCTTAGTTTAAGAATTAATCCTTTTAAAAGTTTATGCGAGTGTCTGTCACGGATCAGCTTAGCTGTACCCTGGGCTTCGGTGAGCTACTGGACTCTGGTGGCAGTGATACCATCCCATCAGTTCGACGGGTCTCGATTCGTGGAGTGTCTGCGTTTCCCTTTGAGCTTTCGGGATAACCCCCTTTCAGTCTGCCTACCGCGGAACGTTCGGGATTAAAACCCCAAGCAACCCCACAATGGGTAGCTAGCTACTAAATTACAAAATTGGATGTGAAGCCGGCTGTACATGCACATCTAAGTTCACACGAAGAACAGGTACTGGTGAAGTATTTATTGGACATTTGAGCTATCTTTAGCACCTCAATTGTTCACAGCATTGGCAAATCTCTGCAATGGGCAATGCAATACAGATGGCATCATTGGTGGACCATTATAATGATGACTTGGCCTCAATGGGAAAACCCGGAATGCTGGAATGAGTTAATTATGAAGAAGGCATTTGAGGCAGTAGATTCTGAAAGAACAGCAAAGTCAATAGGCTTCAACTGGATATATACGGGGGAAATTACCTCAAAACAAGCTGTTATGTCTGTGAACTTCACTCACACAGCATGGTTAAAGAAGGCATGCAGAAAGAAAGAGCTCCTATTTTTAATTGGCTCATTAGTCATGTGTGTAAGTAGTGTGAGCCGGCCACTCGGTCTCTTCCTTGTAGAGGCTTCAACAACGGTAACTGTTTCATTTGTGTTAAGGTATCAGCTCATTCAGACATAGCTAGAGTAATAGTTTCAGCTTGAATGAAGGAGTTATTGCTTAAAAAGTAAGTATGTATACAGCTTGGATTACTCCATTCATTAGAGTAGCCATTGCAGCAGTGAAGTGAGGACTCAAAGATGCCACTGCATAAATATTGGGAAGATAGAAAAGTAATGCTACTAAGACTCCAAGAAACTAACTAGCTCAAATTTTCAAAAGTTTTAGTAGCTGAACAATTAGTAATTCAACTTGATCTGATCAACATATCACCCTATATGATCACTGGGTTATATAGTTCTGTTACTGTATGGTATCATGTGTGTAAAGAGAGGGAGAAGTAGTTTGGGTGAGTAGGCAGGTTTCCATCACAAGCGTTGGAGTTATAAAGGAGATAAGTTAACATGAGATTAATGAATAGCATTTAAGTTAACTTGTGCCCAAAAATAATTCATATCAAAGGCAGGAATTGCACTGTCCCTGCCAACTATAGTTAGTAAGTGCAAAATAATTTCAGGTCTATGCAATTTAGTCCAAAGTTGTTCTTAGTCTCATACAATCCTTTATACTATTCAAACTCTTGTTGGTGTCCACAGTATTTTACTAGAAAACACTCTGCTAACCATTTGTACACCTCAATGAAATAGGCTGTAATGTGGTAAGTGCTACTTTGCTAATGCCAAGTGTCCAGTTATTCTGGACACCACAATATCACCAAACAGAATCAATACAGTTAAAATGCAAAAGCTATCGATCAATTTTGAGTCTGATTGTGTATTTGAACTTATGTTCCTAGTCTGTTATATTCATACTGAATTTGTATGGAAATTATTTTATCATTATTATTTTAGTATGCCTCATACAATAAACTTGATGGAACATGTAACGATGAACATAGTCAAGGATATGTATAATGATAAGATTGGTGTTGCAGACATAAGTCTAATGAATCTCTTTATCCTCAGCAGCCATGATTGGTGAGAGCAGTTGCATTGGAGAGTACAATGTCCTGCACATAAAAACAATACAATAGTCTCAATATTAACTGGAGTAAGTGAGTTACATAGCTATGTCAGATCAGTCAATACAGTGCATGTAATTTAAATTCTAGTGGGTGTGTTGTATATACTTATGAAAAATCTATGATTTTTATCTCTAGTCCATTATGTAATGAAGCACCAAAGGTGTGAATCCTCAGTGGTACTGTACACAAACTCGGTAGTTATTACTACTACAACCTTATTGTGCATGCGCAAGGTTAATAATAAATTGTAACCACAGCAACAGCCAGCATGCATAGTTAACTATATAGTATGATATGTTTTGTTCAGTCAGGCATTCAAATCAAATAGTTCTGATCACTACACTCGGAAAATACTATTTTTGTCATATCTATAAATTATTAACTTACTTTAAAGATGTTGCTGCTGGCTGATTAGAGCATGATGTATTGATGGAGGCATTGTTTTGTAGATAGCTGCATTTGTGAGCTCCACATTTCTCTGAATGCATAATGTCTTTATAAAATTCAACAATCGCACCAGAACGAGCCTTCTCCTCAGCTAAATATTTCTTACACTCTGCTAATTCCTGTTCCATGTTTTGCACCATACTGACGAGGCTCTTGTTCTTGGCTAAAGTGTAGGTAAGAATCATAAGATAATCAGTAAGTTAATAATGACTCACAGTGGGAAGCTTCTAGTTGGGCAGGTATATTCAGAAGTTCTAACTTATATTTATCTCTCTGTTGTTCAGCTTCCTTCAGTTGTCTCTGTATAAACACATTATGGTTGTTATTTTTTATACCTTTACTTTATCAAAAGCATAGATTACCTTAGTCGTTTTTAGCATATTTTCATTTTGTTGAAATTGTACCTTGTTATCTGTCAGGAAATCATTTCCAATTTTGCTAACATCAGAGCTCTCAGTTAATTTTGTCAAGCTTTCCCTTCCAAAGAATTCTGTCATGCTACTATGAATTGTGTTGAACTCTGCAGTGAGATCAGTCTCTGTACCACTCTTTTCTGCAGAATTGTTTCTTTCAGTAGCAAGTTCTGACTCCAGTTTTTGTATCAAAGATTCCATGTCTTTGTTATCTTGTAACATCTAAGAATAGTTAGTATAATTCACACTGACATCTCAGCATGTATTTGAGACTATTTACCTGCAAATTCTGTGTGTCCTTCTTGTTTAGTAGCATCTCCAGTCGATAGCGCTCCTCTGCTAACTGTTCTTTAGTCGCCTCCAAGTCCTCCAGATCAAGTTTCAGGCTAGCAATTGTTTTGATGAAATGCTTTTTCTCAGCTGCTAACTGAGCGTTTTCTTGTTCAATATTTGCTGCTTGTTTTTCAAGTTGTTGTAGTTTAGCTTTCAGATTGTTCAAGTCTAGAAGATAGGAGTTTTCAGTTTCCTAAATTATAGAAATTAGAGAGAAAATCCAACCTTCACTATTGTTACCAATATTAAACATACCTTAAAATGTGCAGCACTGTGTTCAGCATCTTCCTTTTCTTTAGTCAATCGTTGTATTTTTTCTTCTAGGTTTGTAACCAAGTTGGCTAATTCTTCAATCTTGTTTTCATACATGTAGGTGTGAAAGACAGCTTTACCACTTCTTTCAATAAGCTCTGCAATTAGACCTGCACAGTATTTATCACACATTATAGATATGCATTGATGCATTCAGATCAATAACAAAAAGTCACACATTTTTGTTATAATTATATCCACTCACAATCTTTCTTTTCAATCTGTTTCCTTAGACTCAGGTTTGAAATGATGATACCGCTTAGAATTAGGACACATACAACAACTGGAATTCCATTGCTCTGTAATATATATGGATAATGTATAATGAAAAAAAGGACAAGACATAAACTTACCCATACAAAGTCCTCAAACGTCTCCCATACAATGTAGATATGATCAAAGAGACCCACATAGAATTCTATCATCTTCAATCCTTGAGACATTGTAGAGGTTATTGAAGAGAATTCATTACTGAAGAAAAAGTCACACTTTTCATTCTTAGCAGCAATAGAATCAGACTCAAGATTATTGACTTGCTGATTTGAATATCCCATTCCATCATTCTAATGGATAATATTAGTACTGATCAAAGTTGGACATGAAGTATTTCTTAGAACTTACTACTTTAACTGGTTGGCAAAGTGTTGTATGTACTTTAACAGCTCCTGGTTCTATATAACCTTTCTCACCTTCAATCTGCAGAAATATCGAACATTATATAAGACTAAATTTCAATTTGTCATGACTTACTTCTGCTTCCCAGAAATCTATTCCATTGATGTTTACTATGCTGAGAACTTTTACAGCTTCACTTTCTCTATAAGTTAGAAAACCAGGGAAGTGTTCCTGAAATCTAGTCACTGTTCTGCCCTCATAAATTGTAACTATAAGAATGACAAAAAAATAATACATAAATATTGCAAATAGATTAGCGAAATATACTCTTACGCGAGCAATCTGTATCACAGCATTTCCTTGTGTAGATGTTAAAAATAAGTACGCTCCATAAAGTGAGCGTTAAATACAGAGTGTTGACTGTCATAGCAGTCGTTTCCTTGATCAAAATTGTCCCTTTCTCGCTTTACTCAAAGCACAGAAATAAATTAGTTCTCACAGAAAATACTCAAGGTATAATCTGTGAATATAGCGTACACGCCTGTTGCTCTTGAAAACGCTACTTACCGCGCTGCGTGCACTAAATTGGCAGTCACAGGTGTGTAATTGCTATGCTGATTATGACTCTTGTAAAGAATTTGTCATTTTTTTAGCATATTTTTGTATTGTGGAATTTCATTGATGTTGGCTGTTGTTGAAAGTCAGGTTTCTTTCAGAGTCCCTTTGCAGAGAGGACTGCGATACACAAAGTGTAATCTGTATCTGAATGAAGAGTGCAAAACTACAACAACAATATCTGCGAGACAGCAAGTGCTACTAGGAAAAATCACACACCAAAAATAAAGGCCACTTTTTACTTTAGGTCCTATACGCAACGTCGCGTTCACTCCGCGATCATAGCAGTTTCATACCTCGGTGCGAACAATTTACACGAATGCGATAATCCCAAGTTACTCAAGTTTAGAGTTTTGTATTAAACTATATTCATAGTGAGGAGACTACTATACATTGGTTGAGTTGAATTGGTGTATTGAAAAAATTAACAGTGCTAACTGCAACTCTGTCAAGAAGTAGGGGCTGCTATGGACAAAAGTGAATATTGTAGATTGAATTCATAATAAAGAAATGTGACTTTAAATAGTTGAATTTTGTTTTTGATGCTGTGTAATAATTGTGCTAACCTGAAAAAAAGAAGTATAATTAAAATTAAAAAAATTCAAGTTGTGTTGCAGCTCTGTGGGTCCTTCATGACAGGGAACTGGTATCTACCACAATACTAGCTGTTGTGAACTCTGGGATTAGCAATAAGCAAGAGGCAATACATTTGATTCAATACCTGGCCTTTTTTTTAACATGACTCTCTTTCTATGTTTGCAGATCATATCAGGAGAGATAGTGGAAGATTTGACAAAATAATTTTAGCAAGACTTGTTGATAGTAATTGCTGAGAGCAGATCATTCAATATTGAATATCGGTGAATTAGGTTGGGGATGCAAGGGTATACTGACTGACTGGTTTTACGTAGTTATTGGAGGTGCAGTGATCAGCTTTGGTTTGTTTGAAATTGGATAGTAATCATCATCTGGTGGTTGTCATTTATCGCTGATTCAGAATATTTGGCATGTTAATTTTTGTCTAAACTTAATCTTCACAGCACCAGACCCCGTATGTCCATAATTCTGCTTATCAATGCCATTTTGGAACAATCTCGTCGTATCTCCTACTTGTCAGGTAGTAAACATTGCTTCCATTTGAGCTAACCAAATGACAGGGTGTGCAGGTCAGAAGGGAAGAAGCTTGATGTTGATAGTGGAAGCAGCAACTATTGGTGAGGTGGGATGATGTTATGGTGCTTCAAAGCAATTGTTCAAGTCACCAATATTGTTTTTTTGATTGAATATTGGAGAATACCATGAGCAGTCAGATAGACTACGATATACACTACCAAGACTAGATTCAGTCGAGATGCTACTGATTGTGAGAACATGGCTGGTGTAGTTTTTGTATTGTGACCGTTGAACTCTGGTCTTTTTCAGAGAGGACACTATTCCCTGCCTGTACAGGGATACATGAATGTCCTTCCACTTAGGATATATTCAAAATTCAACACGTGATGTGTTGGAACAGTCACTATGTTCTAAATTAGTTAGGCACTGCGGAATACCAAATACTATTCTTTGCTTTACTGTGTCGTGTCAGGTATAAACATGGCCTAACTCATCTGATTGGCCATAATGTACATTAACCAGACATCAACTGGGTCTTTTTTTTTGTTTTCATAGCAGGGTGCTTTGTCCTTGAGTTTTAGTTCAAAGTGTAACTACCCTTCTTGGTTATTATTTGAAAAATGGATAGCAAAATGATCTGAGTACTTTACTTCCCTAGGACTTATAAAAAAAAGCAATCAGAGCATATCAAGATTGAAAAGGAAAACCTTATTTAGAAAAAGAGAGTAGTAAGAGATACAACTCTGCAGGTATTACTGGACACCATGCTTTTTCTCTCAATTCACTTTGCTTTTTGCAGTAATGAAGAGTACAGCAATCTTCAAATATCATAGTTATAGCTAATTTTTCCTCCCTGTACAGATAGTGTACAGAAGGAGTACTTAGAAGACGATGTTGAGGTGGACATCCTGGAAAAGAGAATGGGTAGCTAACTACTAAATTACAAAATTGGATGTGAAGCCGGCTGTACATGCACATCTAAGTTCACACGAAGAACAGGTACCTGTGAAGTATTTATTGGACATTTGAGCCATCTTTAGCACCTCAATTGTTCACAGCATTGGCAAATCTCTGCAATGGGCAATGCAATACAGATGGCATCATTGGTGGACCATTATAATGATGACTTGGCCTCAATGGGAAAACTCGGAATGCTGGAATGAGTTAATTATGAAGAAGGCATTTGAGGAGGGGGTTATTCAGTAGATTATGAAAGAACAGCAAAGTCAATAGGCTCTGGATATATACGGGGGAAATTACCTCAAAACAAGCTGTTATGTCTGTGAACTTCACTCACAGCATGGTTAAAGAAGGCGTGAGGAAAGAAAGAGCTCCTGTTTTTAATTGGCTCATTAGTCATGTTTCAGCTTGAGTGAAGGAGTTATAGCTTAGAAAGGAAGTATGTATACAGCTTGGATTACTCCATTCATTAGAGTAGCCATTGCAGCAGTGAAATGAGGACTCAAAGATGCCACTGCATAAATATTGGAGAAGATAGAAAAGTAATGCTACTAAGACTCCAAGAAACTAATTAGATCAGATTTTCAAAGGTTTTTGTAGCTGAACGATTAGTAATTCAACTTGATCTGATCAACATATCACCCTATATGATCACTGGGTATAGTTTCTGTTACTGCATGGTAACTAGTATGTAAAGAGAGGGAGAAGGAGTTTGGGTGAGTAGGCAGGTTTCCATCACAAGCGTTGGAGTTATAAAGGAGATAAGTTAACATGAGATTAATTAATAGCATTTTAGTTAACTTGTGCCCAAATATAATTCATATTAAAGGCACGAATTGCACTGTCCCTGCCAATTACATTTAGCAGGTGCAAAACACTTTCAGGTCTACGCAATCCAATCCAACGCTGTTCTTAGTCTCATACAATCCTTTATACTATTCAAACTCTTGTTGGTGTCCACAGTATTTCACTAGAAAACACTCTGCTAACTATTTGTACACCTCATTTTTAGTAGCTATGCCTCATACAATAAACTTGATGGAACATGTAACGATGAACTTAGTCAAGGATATGTATAATGATAAGATTGGTGTTGCAGACATAAGTTTAATAAATCTCTTTATCCTCAGCAGCCATGATTGGTGAGAGCAGTTGCATTGGAGAATACAGTGTCCTGCACATTAAAAAAAAAATACAATAGTCTCAATAATAACTGGAGTAAGTGAGTTACATATCTATGTCAGATCAGTCAATACACAAGGCATGTAATTTAAATTCGAGTCTGAGTGTGTTGTGAGAGAACATATTATCTTAGATATAAAATTTTTATCTCTAGTTAATTATGTAATGAAGCACCAAAGGTGTGAACCCTCAGCGGTACTGTACACTAACTCGGTAGTTATTACAAAATTATTACACATCAAAAGATCAATTCATTGTCCATTGTAATTAGGTATCAATGTATATAGTTCGACAAATTAAAATGGTACATGTAAATGCTGTCTCCAGAGGGAAGAAGTTAAACAGGCCAGTGACACTCACCTGTATATAAATCAACAGTTAATTGTCAGTAATCTCCAAAACAGAGTGTGACAGACAGACAGACAGACAGGACGACTACTATAACTCTCTTGTGCATGCGCACTTAAGGTTAATAATAAATTGTAACCACAGCAACAGCCAGCATGCATAGTTAATTATATATAGTATATGTTTAGTTCAGTCAGGCATTCAAATCAAATAGTTCTTGTCAATACACTCCAAAAAATACTATTTTTAGTCATATCTATATAATTATTAACTTACTTTAAACACGTTGCTGATGGCTGGTTAGAGCTTGATGTATTGATGGAGGCATTGTTTTGTAGATAGCTGCATTTGTGAGCTCCACATTTCTCTGAATGCATAACGTCTTTATAAAATTCAACAATCGCATCAGAACGAACCTTCTCCTCTGCTAAATATTTCTTACACTCTGCTAATTCCTGTTCCATGTTTTGCACCATACTGATGAGGTTCTTGTTCTTGACTAAAGTGTAGGTAAGAATCATAAGATAATCAGTAAGTTAATAATGACTCACAGTGGGATGCTTCTAGTTGGGCAGGTATATTCTGAAGTTCTAACTTATAATTAACTCTCTGTTGTTCAGCTTCCTTCAGTTGTCTCTGCATAAACAAATAGTTCTATACATTATGGTTGTTACCTTTACTTTATCAAAAGAATAGATTACCTTAGTGGTTTTTAGCATATCTTCACTTTGTTGAAATTGTCCCTTGTTATCTGTCAGGAAATCATTTCCAATTTTGCTAACATCAGAGTTCTCAGTTAACATGGTCAAGCTTTCCCTTCCAAAGAATTCTGTCATGCTACTACGAATTGTGTTGAACTCTGCAGTTAGATCAGTCTCTGTACCACTCTTTTCTGCAGAATTGTTTCTTTCAGTAGCAAGTTCTGACTCCAGTTTTTGTATCAAAGATTCCATGTCTTTGTTATCTTGTAACATCTAAGAATAGTTAGTATAATTCACACTGGCAACTCAGTATGTATTTGAGACTATTTACCTGCAAATACTGTGTGTCCTTCTTGCTTAGTAGCATCTCCAGTCGATAGCGATCCTCTGCTAACTGTTCTTTAGTCCCCTCCAAGTCTTCCAGATCAAGTTTCAGGCTAGCAATTGTTTTGATGAAATACTTTTTCTCAGCTGCTAACTGAGCATTTTCTTGTTCGATATTTGCTGCTTGTTTTTCAAGTTGTTGTAGTTTAACTTTCAGATTATTCAAGTCCAGAAGATAGGAGTCTTCAGTTTCCTAAATTATAGAAATTAGAGAGAAAATCCAACCTTCACTATTGTTACCAATATTAAACATACCTTAAAATGTGCAGCACTGTGTTCAGCATCTTCCTTTTCTTTAGTCAATCGTTGTATTTTTTCTTCTAGGTGTGTAACCAAATTGGCCAATTCTTCAATCTTGTTTTCATACATGTAGGTGTGAAAGACAGCTTTACCACTTCTTTCAATTAGCTCTGCAATTAGACCTGCACAGTATTTATCACACATTATAGATATGCATTGATGCATTCAGATCAATAACAAAAAGTCACACATTTTTGTTATAATTATATCCACTCACAATCTTTCTTTTCAATCTGTTTCCTTAGACTCAGGTTTGAAATGATGATACCGCTTAGAATTAGGACACATACAACCACTGGAATTCCATTGCTCTATAATATATATTGGATAATGTATAATTTAAAAAAGGACAAGACATAAACTTACCCATACAAAGTCCTCAAACGTCTCCCATACAATGTAGATATGATCAAAGAGACCCACATAGAATTCTATCATCTTCAATCCTTGAGACATTGTAGAGGTTATTGAAGAGAATTCATTACTGAAGAAAAAGTCAGACTTTTCATTCTTAGCAGCAGTAGAATCAGACTCAAGATTATTGACTTGCTGATTTGAATATCCCATTCCATCATTCTAATGGATAATATTAGTAGTGATCAAAGTTGTACATGAAGTATTTCTTAGAACTTACTACTTCAACTGGTTGGCAAAGTGTTGTATGTACTTTAACAGCTCCTGCTTCTATATAACCTTTCTCACCTTCAATCTGCAGAAATATCGAACATTATATAAGACTAAATTTCAATTTGTCATGACTTACTTCTGCTTCCCAGAAATCTATTCCATTGATGTTTACTATGCTGAGAACTTTTACAGCTTCACTTTCTCTATAAGTTAGAAAACCAGGGAAGTGTTCCTGAAATCTAGTCACTGTTCGGCCCTCAAAAATTGTAACTATAAGAATGACAAAAAAATAATACATAAATATTGCACATAGATTAGCGAAATATACTCTTACGCGAGCAATCTGTATCGCAGCATTTCCTTGCGTAGATGTTAAAAATAAGTACGCTCCATAAAGTGAGCGTTAAATACAGAGTGTTCACTGTCATAGCAGTCGTTTCCTTGATCAAAATTGTCCCTTTCTCGCTTTACTCAAAGCACAGAAATAAATTAGTTCTCACAGAAAATACTCAAGGTATAATCTGTGAATATAGCGTACACGCCTGTTGCTCTTGAAAACGCTACTTACCGCGCTGCGCGCACTAAATTGTCAGTCACAGGTGTGTAATTGCTATGCTGATTATGACTCTTGTAAAGATTTTGGCTTTTTTTTTTTTAGCAGATATTTTGTTTTGTGGCTTTTCATTGATGTTGGCTGTTGCTGAAAGTCAGGTTTCTTTTCAGAGTTCCTTTGCAGAGAGGACTGCGATACACAACGTGTAGTCTGTATCTGAACAAAAAGGGCAAAATTACAACAACAATATCTGCGAGACAGCAAGTGCTACTAGGAAAAATCACCTACCAAAAATAAAGGCCACTTTTCATTTTAGGTCCTATATGCCGCGTAGCGCACACTACGCGATTACAGCCGTTTCATACCCGGTGCGAACAATTTACACGAATGCGAAAACCCAAGTTGCTCAAGTTTATAGATTTGTATTAAACTATATTTATAGTGAGGAGACTACTATACATTGGTTGAATTGAAGTGGTGTATTGAAAAATAAACAGTGCTGGCTTTATTTTCACTCACCTCTGGCTCATGAAAATAAATTAGCCTGCTCTTGAAATATTTCGCCATATCACACTCTGATGCATGTAGTAAGTACTGTATATATATATATGGATTGTAACTATGCCCCTTAAGCACAGGTGGCGCTTTTTCTCCAAAAATACAGTTTTTGGGCATACTCCCAGTTTTTTAGGGCTAAAACTGTGTGAAAGTTACCCAGAAATGCCAGTTGTTTACAAGTCACAAAAGTTGTTGCAAGTAGTTACTATGGCACTAGCCATTTTTTATAGAGAGCTTGTTGGTTTGGTTGTCAAGGGACAGTCAGATAGTCAGAATTCCTAAATACCAAAGCTACTACAACTCGGAAAACTGAGGTTTGAGTACAAATTCTGTATTTGTGACTAAAATTATAACAACAAAAAATACTCCCAGCTGAGTACTTGTGGACATAACACAAGATACTGGTGATTCAGACAACAGGATGGGTTTAAAAAATAGATGCTGCAGAATCTACCGCTACTTTGGAAATTGAGGTAAAAAAAGCAATTCTATATTTTATTTACTAAAAGTAAAGGTTAACTACTTTAATACTATAGTTTATGTATATACTTTTGGCCACCACAGGACTTGTCCTTGGACTCCAGCAACTCAATCATATGCTCTGACGACATCGTTGGTTCTTGTTCTACCTGTGCAACTTGTTCTATCTCTGCCACTTGTACTACTGAAGCAATAACTCTATCCGCCTCTCCCACTGTTGGTGTTTTATTCATTTTATTATTTGACTCAAACACAGGGTGTGTATCTGAGACATCCTCTGTTACTGCACATTCGGCTATGCTAGTAGATGTGGATGTTATAAAATCTCCTGTGAGGATGAGGGGGGGGGGGGGGGGGAAGTTTGGCTAAGTAGTACCATCTCTACAAGGCAAAAAAGATATGAGTAAATAGCATGAAATTATTTATAGCTAAATGCTGTCATTTTTGGCTCTGTCTAATTAAAATTAGGGGGTGGGAGGGGGAGGGTGGGAGCTGAGAATTCTGGGATATGGGAGTTATTTTAGCTACCCAACCAGAGAGTGCTTAAGAAGTCACAAGTAATTATATTTTATTTGGTCTTTCCTGACATGTGCTTCAGTCATTGGCTAATGTGAACAAAACATTTAGTTAATACAAATAGAGAATATGTTATACCTATGATCTTAAAAGCTGGTCAGCCCTCTCTTTGGGCAGAGAGGCATACTTCCAGGACTACTGCAGGTCAACTCACTTGATGGGAGGGGGTTTCTCTGGCAGTGGTATTCTGTCTCAATGGCTTGGAGAATATCTCCTTACTCTATAACAGGGGCAGATCTAGAGCTAGTGACAGGGAGTGGTCCAAATATAACTAAATAGTCAAACTCATGAATTTTTTTTTGAGTATATATATAGCTAAATGATTTGGGCCCTATTTTAGAATGGAGAGCATTGACCCACAAACCATGGACCTGGTATATAAACCATGGGCCAGGTTTATAAACCAAGGGCCTAGTTTATAAACCAGGGGCCTAGTTTATAAACCAGCCTATGATTTATACAAACTAAGGTATTGGTTTTATAAAACAAAGTATTTTGAAGTAATAATTTTTTTAATTTTTTTTTGGTACAAACAGCACCCCATAGAGCATTGACCTATGATAATAATTGCCAGGACTGGTACATTTGCAGCTACAATTTTTTTTAATAAACTTGGTTCAAGCAGGAATGAGGGTGAGGGGGGAAGGCTGGCTTCCTACTGGAGCCTCCCCCAGTATACTTTACACTATTCTTCTTCCTAGATGGTGGAGTGGAAGGAGAGGCCATAACAGCACATCCTTATCTATCTGCTTCATTAAAAAGTTCATTCAGATAAAAACTAATATATTGTGGCAAAGTGTGTACGTAGTCTTCACAAGGTATTAATTAGTTGTACCAAGATAATTGGTACAGTGTGTCAATATTGCAACATGAAATCACTACATTGCTTCCAGCTTAAGGAGTGGAAACTTTGGGAATTTTGTACAATTACTTGATCTACTACATATAATTTTTGAAGTGTATAATATGATGAATGCTTGAAATTTGAAATAGCTACTTGCATATTAGTATCATATCAACCGTCCCACAAAATGTTTTTGTGGTTATGTGGTTACTTTTGTGGTAAGAGAGACCTGAAGTGAGAGTTCGTAAACAGACTCCAACCATTTTTATATAGACTGTAGCATATTCCAATAAAGCAATAAAAGCATTAGCATACAGTAACAGTACTAGAGTACATAATAACAGTTCCAGCATTGCCGATTGGCTGAGTCCTGGTAGCTACTCGCTCAGCACATCTAGGATGAGAGGAGTGGTGTACTCAGAGTGTCGGATGCCCATGGAGAAGCGTGGAGCAGCTGGTTTTGTGATGGTCACTGTCTCAGGACTGTGAGTTCCAGGGCCAGGCTTCCTAGTGGAATCTGAAGATGGTTTTAGACCAAAAAATGTCAATTGAGTAAAAATCAAGTAGTTCAGATAACCTACTCTATATTTTCACTTATCTAAGTAATGGTCCTAAAGCTTCTTATCCATCTTCCTCTACACAAGCAAGCTCTCTCTTTCTATTTATAGCTAATTACCTTAATTTTTGAATGAAGCAATAAACATTTATGATTAATATTACATTATCGTTCTTCTCGGTCGCTCACCATTGGCGTTAAAGCTTATTATTAGTTGTTGTTTTTTATCATGAACCAAAACAGATGACATTGAGGCAGAAATTATTTATTCTTTAAGGTGTAGTCATGGCAACTCACCACCAGGAATGTTGCTCCTTCCTTGCATGGAAAATGAAGGCGGGTTGCGGGTATAGGTAGTGCTTTTCACTGTGTTGTAAGTGCCAGGTCCTGGAGTCTTAGCAAAATCTTGAGCAAACCCACCAACTTCATTCCTACCAGTCATAGTATAGGCAGCATACTGTCTCTTCACTGGAATGTGGGCTCCTAGCAACTTGGGCAAAGTGTAAGAATTTGAAGAAGGATTGCTGTCTCCTATGGTTATGTATGCAATACTTTATTTTCCAATTTTCTTAACTGCTATAATGTACTTACTCTTTCTGTATCTGGACCTAGACCCCATTGAGTAGCAAGGAGCATGGGCTTCTCCCTGAGGATGAGCCTTCTCAGGACAATAGTCTGACGGAGATGGTGTTTTGAACATACCTACAGAAATCACACAGAGTTAATACAGAACAAGAACAGAGTGGTATGAAATAGTCATGAATGCTTTCAATTTTTGGTAGCCAAATCTAATACTTCATGATGAGAGGTTCTTGTATCCTTATGAGCCACACACAATACAAAATTCGTTAAATATTTGTGGGCTATTATATCACAAATCTACAGCTGCTACAGCGTGCATGCAATAAGTTGCTACATTTTTACCATAAAACTATCTGCAATTATGGTACATCAAGGTACATTTCTCAAGATTCTGGAATGGAATATAAGTTTGCATACACAAAAACTGAGCATTTTCTTTAGCTACATAAAAGTTTGGTAAATATGTAGCTAACACTGTGTGTGGCAATTCATTGTCTACCCTTTACACCTAGACAATTGTCATGACTAATAAACACTATAAGCCCTACCATTGTAGTTTTAGCAAATAAATAAATGAATAAATATGTATATAATAATATGATCTAGCTAATAATAATTTATAGTGCATATGATAATCTTGACCAGCAACATCTTACCCATATCCTTGTTTTTCCCCAGCATGGAGTAGTGAGGTGTACCATCTCTGCCAAACCTGGTGTAATGATAGTCTACCATGTACTTGGGTCCAGGACTGCTTTCCTTCTTGAAAACTATAATAGTATCATTGCATATATTTATAGCAATAACCTCAGTGCACATTTGTTTACTGAGGAAGATTATATTGCTTTCCTGCAGTAGTACAAAAACTTGAAGTATACAATGCATTCACATTCATGTGGTAATTCAGAATCAAAAGGGCATTAATTCCATTAGCTTCACATTATTTTAAAATGGATTTGTTGTACATTACATAAAAAGGTCAGCAAAGAAACACATATCTGAGAACCAAAAATATGAGATCCAAAGGTCAAAGCTAGAAGATACTTGTGTCTGTCTGTAGTGTTTGCATGAGAATACACACACATTAGCTACCACCTGTGGCCATTAAATTCTACAGTGGGTTTATTTTGTGAGCATTAGCACACAACCAATTCAAAGTACTACTACGTAAACATAACTATATCCAAATACAAAAGGTGATATTTAAATTTTCATTTTTAAATTCTATACATTAGCACCATTCGTTGGTAAAGAAAATGTGCTAATTTTTCTTTTGACTGATCTGTGTAAGAAAATGCTACCAGAAGAAATCTATATAATACTGTAATACAAAAAAGAAATAGTTTTACTAGTACATTTAATTTAAAAAAACTCTTAGATCTACTGTAAGATAATTTAGTTAATTTTGGTTTGTTTCGTTCACATAGCTAGCAATAGTTATTAGACATAACTTACAAGAAGATTCTAGTCTATGGCCAAAAGTGTGAGCTGGCATTTGCTTCTTTGTAAAATCATGCTGTTTATAGCCAGTGCAGGGTGGGAGGCCATAAATGCCAGGTCCTGGCCCTACACAGAAGAACAATCACTTCGGAAGTGGTATTAGCTAAACGTTACTAACCCCTTTCCCTGGCATAAATCATGGGGTGTTTCTTCTCTTCTGTCTGCATTTTCCCTCCTAAGTACGGCAAAACGCTGCGAACTATTTTTCCACCGGCGACCCTGCGTATTTTTCGCAGGTTCTGTTGAGGTGACGAATAGTCGACAAAATAAGAGAACTGGCCAATGCGCAAAGGTGCGCTCGAGTGATGCGCAGTAGTGCTACCTTTTACCTACTTCATTCTGTCCATTTCACCTTTCGTTGGGTAAGGCGTTCGATTGCGTGAGGCGGGAGGGGGCGGACGTCCAATCACGGCTTGACGTTTGCCGCCACATCAGACACACGTGGCAAACCGCACTTATCTAGTTAGCTACTTCCTCACCGCAGAAATATTAAAGTATTTGTATTCTTCTGCACTCGTTCGCTGTTTTGATAAGGTTGTCGTCGAGAGTGGACTGAGAGCTGTGTTGCAATGTCCCCTAAACTATACGCTTTATCGATACTAGCGTTTGCAAGTTGTATATCATGGCGCCAAGCTGAAGCAGCTGTAATTTCTATCGACTTTGGGAGTGAATGGATCAAAGTAGCCTTAGTGAAGGTAATGCGAGATACCTGATATTATTACTTTTATTTCAGTGTTTCTGCTCCTGTTGTGCAGCCTGGGGTGCCTATGGAAATAGTTCTCAACAAGTAAGTAAGACACTGGCATGAAGATGGTGGGCATTTTTTAAAACATTGTAGCACACTAAGATGAAGTATGGATTTGCTGGACATGAAGAAATTGAGTTATTTCACAAATAAAAGCTTCAAGTTTTTTGTTTGTTTGTTTTTGTTGTTTTTATGAGTGCAAATGAAGTGAATTGACACATTAGTGTATGGGCATCTTTTATTATTTGTGGTATGATTCAGTGAGCACTGAGATAACTAGTTCTGTGCTATTGTAGAGAGTCCAAGAGGAAGACTGCAGCTGTGGTATCCCTCAGGAATGATGACAGACTGATAGGAGGTCCTGCTCTGAACACGGTAAGGAATAGCTATTAAATACAGGTGAATAATTTTCCATTGTGTCTGTATTCATTGGAGCTTGAATATGAGACATCACCATTTATATCTCATTGTACATACATAGCTGTTATTTGCATTGGATGGAGTATTGTGTAGGAATGCCTCTAGCTGAAGCAATTTGAGTGGACTAGTTCAGATGTGAGCACCATCTCAGTAGCAGATCTTTTTGTTGCTATTGTGGTTTTCGGTTTTTGTTTCTTTTCCTTTGTATTTTTGTGTATTCAATACTTTTATATTGAACACATAACCACTGGGGAACTCACCATATACAGGTGGGATTTAAAACACTCAATAAATTTTGGCCTTGGTAACAATTTATTCTTTCTCGCTTGTTGTTTTTGTTGTTGTTGTGTGTGTGCAGGCTGTGAAGTACCCCAAGAGTGCCTATCGTTATCTCCAGCTCCTGGTGGGCCAGAAGTTTGACAGTGCAATGGTGAATCAGTACAGGAAGTGGTTCCCTTTCTACGACCTCAAAAAGGATGAGGACAGAGGTGAGAGACTCTGGTAGTAGTAGTAGTAGTAGTAGTAGTAGTAGTAGTGATGTACATGACCAACTTGGGGGGGGGGGGGGGGGGGAGGTGTGGTGGTGGGGGGAAGAGGAAGCAATGGGGGAAGTGTTGTACTATGAAATTACTGTCCAGCATCAAACAACAAAATAAGACGTTTGTCCTGAGGGAGGAAGTCAGGTGGCACGCACCACTGATTATGAGTGTGGGCATATTGAATGTAAAGCTGGGATACCATTGGGAGTAATGAAATTGAAACCACTGGATTAGACTTTTGTATCTTATTAGTAACAGGACTTGGTTTTTTAAGCTAATACATGACTTCTTTGCATCATCAACAATTGGAGAATACACTTCAATTTTAGAGTGCGAAAGTATCTTACTCCATGAATAAACTTTTTTTAGTGGATATTTGTTTGTTGGTATTTGATCAGCTCTCTTTGTTTTGAAAAAGTGAAAAAAGTGTGAATAGTAAAAAAAAAAAAAAAAAAAAAAAAAGACTGTTTACGGCTAGCTCACTTATCATTTGTGCTGAAGCACAACACTAGTTAGTTATTATATATTCATAGTACTTATTACATGAGTCAGAGTGTGATATGGCGTAATATTGACCAAGGCTAATAATTTATTTTCACGAACCAGAGTCGAGTGAAAATAAAGCCTGAGAGTGAAATTTCTAGCCATATCACTCTGCCAGAGTGTAATAAGTGGTTTATTCTATAGATGATAGGTAACTCACAAGTTGGTTGTAGGGGCTCCCCAGCTGATATTTTAGCTGCTGCTCTAACCCGGGTTGAGTAGCTACTCAAGAGGAAGGTAGCCTTAAAAACCAAGAAAATTGGCAAGTTTGGCTGGTTGCTATAACTACAAGGGTAATGAGCTTGCTCAGTACAGAGTGAAATATCTGAGTCACGAGTCATGTACCTAAAGATATCATTGTGAAGATATCTAGGGTGGAATATATATATATATATAATATATGCAAGATGTGGTTGATACTATTAGTAGCTATGTAGGTTGTAGTGCTGTGTATTACTGTTAATTGGTTAGTTTTTATTCTGTCATATTTTCCTCCTATAATGCGTATGTATAATTTAATTATATATGTTTTGCACTATTGACATTCCCTTACTTTGATTGTTTACAGGAACCGTTCTCTTTCAGCATGACAAGTAAGTATATTGTCTATGTCATTTCTATCTGTGTGTGTGTATGCGCGCCTGGATTTGATGTTGACAGGACAAATGTCCCACCAATGGAACCTTTAGTCTGCTCAGACCGGAAAGTGGACTGTTAGAATTGTCAGTTTATGTAAAATTTACTTTTCCGCCTATTTAGAAAGAATTGAAAGTTGTCCTACTGATCTATCACTTGACCTGACATTTTGTCAGGCTGGAATTTATTTGCCGTATTGAATCTGCTCTGTGTGTTACAATGGTGTTTATTCATGGTGTAGAGAAACTGTCTATTCTCCGGAAGAACTCATCGCCATGCTTCTGAACAATTCCAGACACAGTGCTGAGGATTATGCAGGTGAAAAAGTCACGTAGGGGATATCATACTGGGAGGGAGGACACGGATGTTGTTGTGGGTGTGGTTTTAGGGACTTACAACCGTCCACGTCAGTAGTCTGGTGATCTTTGCCATTCACTTTGTATAACAATTAAAAGATGGAAAAAATTGAAGTATTTTCTGCCTGCATTCCTTTTCGTTTTTTTGTTTTTCAGGTAAAACCATTTCATGTCCCCTTCCCTTCCACTCTATTGTTATGTTGGTGTAGTTGTTGTTGTTGTTGTTGTTTAGTTTGTCTAATGGAGTATGTTATTCTTTAGGAGTTCCTATTCGTGACGTAGTCATCACTGTACCCACCTTCTTCAACCAGGCACAAAGAAAAGTCATTCTTCAGTAAGCAACAGATCTCAAAATTGAGGAGAAGGTGGATGGAGGGGATGAGTGTGTGGGTTGTGGGATATAAATTTTGAGGAGGAGGAGGGGGGGGGGGGGGGGGGGGGATTCAAAGTCACTTGATTATTTTTCCTTGTTTTTGTTTGGGTAGAGAGGTATACAAGAAATGACCACGTGTGCAAGGTAGCTTGAAGATTGTTATTTCAGCATATGTTTAGATTCCGAGTGAGTGTAGCTTCAGTGATGCAGAATGAGTATCTACAATACTTAGATTTAGCTTGAGGTTTCAGTTCATTTAAACGGAATGTAAATGCACTATTTATTGCTTTATGTTTCTAACCTTTTACTGCTATTTCATCTCCCTACTCTCCATCTACGTATCTCACAGTGCAGCGTCTCTGGTGGGCCTCAATGTGCTACAGCTTATGAGCAACAGTGCTGCAGGTATGTGTGTGTGTGCTACTTTTGTTCAGAGTGCACTACAATATGAGCAGTCTTAACATGGAACATGTTACATGGCATTCATAAAATTCTGCACTATTAATATTATTTCTTCTTCTCCCTGTTCTGTTTTCTGCTCGCATCCAGCTGCTCTCAACTATGGTCTATTTCGGCAGGCATCGTTCAACACCACGCCCCACTATGTCGTGTTCTACGACATGGGAGCAGCCAGCACCACCGCCACTATAGTTGGTAAGAGAAGCAGTGATTGATGTACTGTTGGTGGTTTTATTTGTGTTAATAGTAGTAGTATAGGTACAGACGTGGAGGTTGGTATGGGATATACACAAACAAGGGGCAAAGGCTTGAGGATAGTATAAATTACATACTGAATGAACGAAGTGGTGCAACTGACTTGTTGGCTCTAGGCTGTAGGAAACGCGTAAAAACTAATTTTGATTGGACTTCCATTATTCACCTCCTAGGAGATGGCTATGAAGTACGTTCATTGCAAGTTGAGCAATCTGATTGGACTGTTTAAGCAAACCATGATACAGTTGTATATAATCACTGAGGGAATGGTAAAAAATAATAATTCTAGGCCCAGTAGCCATCCAGAAACATGATGTGAGGGATTCCTAAGCATGTCTGGCATAATTGATCACAGGACCAACATAACTCTCAAGATGTTCTCTCACCACTTACTCTTGTTGGATCACTATACTCTATAGAATGATGTATTCATGTAGCCGGCCATCAGCCAAGTCTGGCACCTTGTCAATTACACTTACATAAGTGCTAATGGTATTCTAATATGCATGACATTAACTGTATTTCTTTTCCAAGAATTATGCTCTTTATAAAGGATTCTAAAGCACATCTCATTTAGCTAATTGCTCTGGATTGAGTCCCTGAATCTGTGATACTTCTGTTGTACTGATCAATCACCAACTGTTGTTGTTTTTGCTATTGTTTTATTATTTTTTTATTGTTATTTATTATTTTATTTAGAGTATCGCAAGGTTCAGGTGAAAGAAGGTACTATTGCAAACGTCCATCCGCAGCTTGTTGTGAAAGGGTCAGGGTTCAGCAGACGACTAGGAGGACTTGAGATTGACATCAGACTGCAACAGCATCTGGCAAAACAGTTTCAGGTAAAGGGTCTTAAACCGTATTTTGATAAGTTTTGAAACATTGCTATGTACACTGTAATGTACACCTTAAACATTATGCGATAATTAGTTACATTTTCTTTTTCTTCCCTCTAAAGGCTCAAGGCAAGACACGCACCAATGTGTTTGAGTCCCCCAGAGCTATGGCCAAACTTCTCAAGGAAGCACAGAGAGTCAAGCAAGTCCTCAGTGCAAACACAGACCACTATGCGCAGGTGTGTGTGCATGTGTGAGGGGGTGTGGTGATGTGGATAAATGGTTATTTTAGTCCAGTTTTTTAGAAGGATTGAAAAATGTGTCTTGTCAATGTAGACCCACTCGTATAACCTATGACAAGTCACGTATGAAACACGTGTAGAGTCTATTTCGAATAATGCTACAGCTAACTTACTGCCTAAACCTTGTGCGAACAAAAAAGGCCAATTCAGTCCCAAGTTTCTAGTTATTTGTATGTTTCACTTAAAAGGTTTCCATTGGTGTTCATTGATCCCAGCTGCTTTGAACGAACAATTTTAGGTATACATTTTTTTTGTACTGCTTGTGTAAACTATGTTTTTAATAATGATGTCACAGATTGAGGGTCTCCTGGATGATATTGATTTCCGGCTTAAAGTGACAAGGGCGGAGCTTGAAGAGATGTGTGCAGACCTGTTTGACAGGATCGGGCACCCGATCAAGCAGGCCCTGCAGGCTGCGGACATGACCATGGTAAGGAGAACACGTTGTTGAGCACAGTGTTGGCTACAGCAAGTATTGAATTATCACTTTATTAAACATTAAAAATTTGGTGTGTTACTTGATATCCTCCTTTAGGCAATTTCAATGACATCTTTGGTTAAGACTGAATCTTTTCCAAGCTGCCAGTTGATTTTTATATTATTAGGAAAGGGTTGGGTCAGTTCTGTATGTGTATTTGGCCCAGGAAGATTAAATTCACCCACATATGTGCATGTTCACCACACACTCACATACATGCATCACACATACATACATACATACACACATACATACACGTACACACAAGCTTTAGATAGAGAGAGAGGGAGATATGCTAAGTGGTGTTAGACTTTGTTCTCAAGTAAGTGAGAAATGTAATAATTAGTACAATGCCACTTCTATGTGTCTGACACCTTCTGTTTTCACACACTAGAGGCACCAGCTTAGTCTAGTGTGGAACATTTATAATCAAACATGGGGAATGATTAATATCTGACGATGAGGAACTCAGGTCCATTTAAAAAAAAAAAAATTTTTTCATTTATTTGTTTTTGTTGGTTCTCATTTATTTTTTATTGTTTTATTTATTTTTTTTTCATTTTTCATTTTTAGTATGAAGTCAAGTTTAACTCATTGTGGTAGGATAGACATAGACTATTAGGATTTAATTGATGCCCACAAGCACAATAAATTTCTCGTGTTACAGGAACTGACCACAATTGCTAACAATGATGTCACAATAACAAATGTGTGTGAAAAAAAATCGGAATGACAATTATTGTACTTGAATATACAATACCACTCCACCATTTGTGGTGCGTGTGTGTGTGTGTGTGTGTGTAGGATGAGATAGAAGCAGTCATTCTGGTTGGTGGAGGTACAAGAGTGCCCAAGGTGCAGGAGAATCTACTCAAGGCAGTCAACAAGTAATGTTTATCCTTAGCCACTGAGGAAAGCTAGGAAAATTCAAAACTATTAATGGAGAATTGATATAACAAGTCAATTACTTGAGAAGTCCAGAGAATTTTTTGCAACTTGGGGAAAGCCTTCTTTTTTTATTTTATTTTTTTCTTAGTCATTTCATAGTTACAATGTATAATATTTTGGGTGTGTGGGAAAGTATGTATACTTGCCTGTCTATAATTTCAAAGCTAATAGTAATAAGTTGCCCATTCAAAAATGTATAGGAAAAATCGCTGTTCCATTGAAATCGCATGGGGAAAGTGAAATACCTCGGTAACTAGGTGGAAACTAAGTGAAATAGTACGGGTAATTGCGCATGCGTGCAGCGTTAACCTTGGAAACGTACAGTTAGAGAAGTTTCTAGTTGGAGACAATGTCATTCTTTAACGCAGAAGCTCTACCCGTATTAGGCGGAATGTTTTTCAACAGATTAGGAGGAGCAGTATGTGTTCCAGCGGAAGCTAAACCTGAAATATGGAGATAGTGAGTGAATGATACAGTGTAGCTACAATTGCAAACAATTTTTTTAAAAAGCTGGCCTACTATTAGCGAGTGATAGCACGGGTAACCTGTGCTATTAGGGATCAATAGCACGGTTACCCGTGCTATTACTCATACTAATTCTGTTGTAAATATGCAGTGTTTAGTCAGCCTGTGAATATATCTATTAAAAAAACTACAATGAAGTCAGTAAATATATCATCATTAGTATTAATACAGTCAGAGCCACCAATTAAATTCTGCATGTACTGGCTCATTGGCCACACTGGTCTATAGTATGGTACAGCTATCTATAGTCAGGCGGTAGGTGTGTATAATTCTGGCAGGGGGTGTGTCTGTGCATTGTTTGTCTGTTTGCATGTAATAATAATGACATTCTTGACCTTCCAATCGTCTTGCTTTCAGGTCTGATCTTGGTAAGAGTTTAAATACTGATGAAGCTAATGCCATGGGGGCGGTGTATCAGGGAGCAGGACACACAAAGCTGTTCAGAGTAAAGAAATTTATTGTAAAAGAAGGAACATCCTATCCCATTCAGGTAAGGGGTCAGTTATCTAGTTAGTGTCTAGTATTACACCATGACTCTCTTTTACCTGCGTCTATAATTAGCTTGATAGGAACATTGGAATATAGATGTCGTGTTGCATGCTGAATACTTGCAGTATAGTCTGGTAAATGTTTTTAAATGTATAACTATTTGGCAGCTCAGTATAGACATTTTTCCCTCTCTTGGTGATTCTTATAGTCAGTAATCTGCTCATGTTTTATATTGTGAATGTCCAGGATTACCTAGAACATACAGAAGCATGACATTGTTGTAGGATTACACAATGGCATGAGAGAGAGAGAAGGGGTTCCCCTGGTGGTGAATTGATTGTAGCAGCCTTATGGTGTATTGTGGTTACATGATGTACTTGTTCCTCTCACTTATTCCCTGCCATTCTGTCTCCTTTCTTGCCAGGTATCTTTTGAGCGTGTTTCTCAAGTTCCAACTGACAAAGACTCTGATTCAGGAGAGTCAACTAAAGAAGAAGTGGTGAAGACAGTTAGACGAACTCTCTTCCAGCGCAGCAACCCTTACCCGGCCAAGAAAGTACTCACCTTCAACCGCCACACCTCTGACTTCTCATTCCAAGTTCTCTATGGAGATATGCCATTCTTGACGGAGGAGGAGAGAGGGTAAGCAGTTGTTTAGTGATAATTCCAGCTCAGTGTTATCATTTAAGAATACGTAAATATTATCTACTTATCCATC
>WLWD01003857.1_pt1 | contig 25366 bp, 26 predicted proteins | sample 6712731 | NCBI WGS metagenome assembly WLWD01 (sample SAMN12718690, study PRJNA576275) | sponge metagenome | isolation source: marine sponge | host: Mycale hentscheli | place: New Zealand: South Island, Marlborough, Capsize Point | collected 2014-11-01 | reverse complement strand
TCTCCCCATGCTTGAGCACTAATGGTGAGCGAGTCTGCGTAGTTAGTTGACATTAAAATACAGTATAGTTATATAATTGTATTTTATCCAAATTAATATTTTTGGTAGTTAGCATAACTAAAGTTTTTTTTGTTTTTTTATAATAATTACAGTGAATAGTAGATGACCAGCTCTTGATTAACCATCTATCTGAATTACCAGTAAGTAGCCAACTCTTGACAACAAGCATACAGCTACAAAAATAAGCGGCCAAATTTTTCTACTTTTAGTTTACAGACAAGAATTATGTACTTACCTCAGTTTTTCCAAGTAGTAGTATTATTAAGCCACCTTCCTTACTCCTAGATTACCACTGGCTCTTGACAACAAGCACTCTGCTATAGAGCTACTAAAAATCGCCAGATTTATTTTTATTTTTTGGAATTTATTTTTTGGAATTTATTTCTGGTAAAGGGTCTTCAATGCCATAGTAACCAGTAGGCAGCAACTTAAGCATTTCTAAAAAAATTGCAGTTGTAGTACCAGAAGATTTTGAAAGGGGCATGACATGTACCATTCATACATATAATTATAGCTATCGATTATCAGGTCCACCTATAATACTATCTTGCTCACTCCAGATGTTGAAAGGGGCACATTAATAACTATTTTAATTTTTTACAGTGCATGACATAAAGTATATCGTGGGCCTACTTGGTATAGATTGTGTTATGCCAAATGTCCATATAAAAAATTGAAACAGTGCAATACCTCTATAGAAAGGTAGCTGTACCATTTTAGCACTACTAATACTTATAGTAATAGCACCAAGTATGTAAAACTTTTAGGGGATTGACGAGACCTCCTTCTCTCTCTTCCATGTGGGACAACTCTTCCTTTTGCTTACTGCCAGGTGCATGCTGACTTTTTAAAATGCATTTTTTCAAGCTCATATAATACTATAAAATTCTCATAAGCATTTAGTACCATCAGTACAGTGTTAATCCACTAGCTAAGTGTGAACTTGGCACAATCAGGATATAAAAGTTAGCATGTTTGTTCAGCTTTATGGATGTGAAACACAAAATCTTAGGTTCAAACTTTGAAATGGGGCATAACTGCTGCATCAATATTGTCCTAAATATATTTTGTCTCTACCTCTAAAGACACTGAAAAGTATTAGTCTCTTTAAATGCTTAGCCTTGTGAACAAACTTATTGTTCTATCATTTTTAGCAATTTTTCATATCAATAATAAATAGCCAAACAAAAAAAAAAAGAAGTGTCCATGTTTGCTTTAGTGCCTGCGGCTATTCTATATACGCATGCGTTAAATTTCCTTTTAACGCTCGTCTTTCTAGGATCACTAACATCTGCCATGGACTATGTGTTGCTTATTCATACTTTGCTACTAACAGGTAAGTAAATATTGTCATCTGATCCCCCATCCCTACCCTCTCCCCCTCACCTCTGCCTAATAGTCCGCCTAAACCACTATTAGGTGTACAGATTCAACCATCTGATTAGAACTACAACAGATTAGGAGTGAGTTCATATCTTCAAATGCCAAGCTTGTCCACCCAAACATAGCATAGGAGGAATCTTTCTCATGGCTTTAAAGCACTTTTATATCATGGCCTTCTTACTCTGTTGGGACAGAAAAAACAACAACGGTGTACGAGATTGCATGGCTGTGTGAGAACATCGGACCTCCAGTCTGATAAGTAAGACCATATAGGAGGACCAGGGTCGGGCACCGGCCACTTTCTTTGTCGTCTCACTTAGCCTAACCCAACTTTCACAAAACACGTGACATGCGTCTTCACCACGTATTTTGTAGCTAGACCCTTTACCGAACCGTTACCGATTACGCCGGTAAAATGGTAGATAGGTTCGTTGCTTACATATGTACAGGTGAACTGAGCCATGATGTGCATTTACAGCCTTTGCTGTTATGCGATACTAGCTGGTAGCCGTTATGAGACTAGCTCTGACCGACACGATTGTTGGCCGACAAATGGTAGAGTGCGGAGTCTAAGTTAGATTATAGATTTGCTGAGATTGTTGGCCGACAAAATGCAAAGTTTTAGAATTTAGATTTGCTGAAGTAAAAATAGTATTAATAATTATTTTCATACTTTCTTCACAGGTGCTTTATCCAGTTCACTAAGAATATATGAAATATTCCATCAGTCAAGTATAAACAAGGAAACAACTAGCTAATGCTACATACTTCTTTCAATTTTATCAATAGCATTGACTCACTAACTGAATCACAGTGGTTGTTGCCAATACTCAGTGTGAACTCATTTGTGATTCTCGAAGTAAGATTGAGTCTAAGCTAGCTATGTTGGAATACAGGAAATGGTCAGTTTAAGAATTAAGCAATTAGGTTGTTATATACAATAATTATTATATTTCACATCTCAGGTGCGCTTCACTTATATATGATACCTTCAGTCAGTCAAACGGTAACACATCATTTTGTGTCCCTCTGGAACAGTCATTACATTCTAAATTAGTATGCACTGCACAGCCATAGTGAACTGCCATTTTTGGGTCCCTCTGCTTTTGCAAACATCTTTGCATGAGAGTACACTCCTTCAAGTATAATTCAGTCCTTGTCATATTGTGCCCCACCCCACCCCCCTGTTAAGAAATTATTCGTAGACCTATGATCTTTAGGTATTATCAGACACTAAATATTGCTTGGCTCATAGCTATAAGGAATCTGGCACTGTTGTTATTCCACCATTACTGTCTCTGATGAGCTGTAGTCTGATCTATACTGGCTGCTTTCTTCTGCCTCAGACTCATCAGACATTGCTAGCTAACTAAAACAAGCCCACAGCCATAGGCTTACTGAACAAACTACAGATAAAGACAGCTGTTCCCCTATCTACATCATCACTAAGCCCCTCCCACAACAGGATGTAATTCTGATTTTAGTTTTATCTCCAACATGCAGGGTTCTTAAATAGCATTATATTACATACACAAAAATACTAGAAAATGACAGAACATTTTTCATTGTGCTTCCCCTTTAACAGTAAATATAATAAGTCCTGAAACTATGTAGCTATTAGCACTTTTAGCATCTGGGAATGCTCACCAGTTGGGTAGGAAGTTCCTACCAAGCAAGCCTCCCTGTAAGATCGATAGACCAGAGGATTCCATTTAGTGAAGCTTGGGGCAGGGTCGACCACTGAGCTAACACAAAAACACAAGGGGTCAAAGTCAAAATGACATACGTATGTCCAAACACACATATAAACAAACAAATAAATATCCCTGATTTTCTGTTGTGTTACCCCTGGTGGTGTCTTGTTTGCTTCGATTGCTCACCAATAATAATATATGTAATTAATTTATAGTAATTGCATGAGATCATTACAACTTTTTTCCCCCATTTTCATATTCAGTTATCAGTTTAAGTTGCACCTAGGAATCGGATAAGTGAGGATAATGTAAGACTAGTTAATTATGTATTAATTACATTTTACATTGTTGAATCTATGGTTGGTTTGAAAGGAAAAAATTGCTTACAATGAAAAAGTAAGTATTTGAAGATTAGAATAATACAATAGAAGGCGTGAACTAAAATTAATGACGATAAGAAAAGTAACATTAATATTTATTGAATTCATTGATATTACTAATAAGAAAAATATCTATATATTCTGTGTGGAGCTGCCACCACAATTAAATGGCCACAGTATTTTTTTAGAACATAAAAATAATATGACTGCAGGAAACTTTTTTTTTGGTGGTTGTCTGCTGGAAATTTTTTAAAGTCTAGTGTAACTAAGCTCAGACAGAATCTAGCCACTAGAAGAATTGGGTGTTCCACCCCCCCCCCCCACCCCAATAAATCTTTATGTAATTACTTGTTATAATAATAGTAATAATAATAATAATAATAATAAATAATAATAATAATAATAATAATAATAATAATACTAATAATAATGATAATACTTATTATCATACTTTATTAACATCATCACAGGTGCTTCATCAAGTCTTGAAGTCTTCAGTCAACAAATTAATTTCATAACTGAAGAACATTGTGGTTTACCGGTTGCGGTAAAATTTCAATGCGTTTCTATTTGTCATTCTCACAGTCAGAAGGAATCCAAGCTATGTTGGATTACAGGAAATGGTCAGTTTAAGAATTAAGAAATTAGGTTGTTATTTACAATAATAAAAAAATACTATATTTCACATCTCAGGTACTCCACTTTGTGGGTTGGCAGCAAAACTTCTGCTTAGTTCAGGTCAGGCTTGGGGGGAAGTTCTCTGCCGCCAATCGCCAATAGTGGGACAGACGGCAACGATCACTGAAGGTACGCCACCGAGCTAGCAACAATTATTACTTGACTGGCTCCGGTGACGGCTGCCACCAGAGCTCCACTAGCGAGGTCCCTACCCTACTGAGTGTTAAACCAGTTGTTGGGTTTAGGAATAATTGTGTGAAACTAAATGGTGCGCATGCGGGTCTGAGGTTATATAACTCAGGGCCCGCATGTTCAAAGACATGAGGGTGTGATAACGGAACTTCCGGGTACAAAATAAAACATACATACATAATATTCATGACATGCGCAATACACAGAAATACAGACTTGGAATATGAAACACAATGCTTATAATAATTACACATACAACAGGCTCTCATGGTCATGATACACATATAATGTTCAATGTCTTTCTCTTGTGTCTTCTCTTCTATCTTCTCCTCTATCTTTCTCTTTCATCTTTGTCTTTGTCTCGTCTCTCTGTCTCTCTACCCCTCCGCCCACACACTTATATATGATAACTTCAGTCAGTCAAAAGGTACCATAGAAATTAGTGATATGACTTCTGTTGATTGTAACAATACTACTGACTCAGGAACTGAAGCACAGTGTAAGTGTTTTTGTGATTCAAATAGTCTCATCAACTATTCACTGTGTTGGACCAACATGTCAACTAATGTTTTAAATGGTCAGTTCAGTTAAGAGAAAGCCAAGAACTTAAGTTGTGTCTCGGTTCATTTATATTCAGTGGGATGTGTTACTGGGTGTAGCTCAAGTGATGCATTGACCCTGTACAATGTTGTTTATATTCATAATAGTGTATTTACATACATGTACACATCTTCCCATTTATATACCCATTCTAAATTGTAGATTCTGACATTGCAATTGGCAATGTTACTTTCTTAAAGAATGGGGCAGTTTCTTCTGCAAGTGGGACATGCTCACTAGCATTAGTAGCAGAGACCACTACTCCTCCAGAAGGTATGTCTCAACTATAGAGAATAACTAACAAAAAAAAATACAGGTTAACTATAAGAGGCACTTGAATAGAAAGTGAGTCAAATAATAATGTGTATTATGTAACTTGATATTAACAGAGGCCCCCAAATCTCAAATAGTTATTTAGCTTCATTTAATCAAAGTATCATTCAACTCAAACTACTAGGATCAGACTGACCACAAAAAGTAACAAAATTAGCCTTATATGAAATAGCATGGAGCTATATTTAATGCAAATGATTAGCTACTGTATGTCTTTAAGACGCATCGCTAAGGTGAGGCTTATTATTGGCGAGCGAGCGTAGCGAGCGAGACACTTACAGGGGTAACACAATCGAAATCGGGGATGTTTGTTTATTTATTGGCGAGCGAGCGTAGCGAGCGAGACACTTACAGGGGTAACACAATCGAAAATCGGGGATGTTAGTTTATTTATTTATTTATTTATTTATTTGTATATATGTATGGACGTACGTAAGGCATTTTTGTACTTTGACCCTCGCGTTTTTGTGTTAGTTCGGTTGCCGACCCCGTCCAAAATTGCACTAAACAGAATCCTCTGGTTTATCGATCAGTACCCGTATCACCCTAGAAATTGAATTGTTTACCTTTTTGAATTCTTTTGCGGGTGCAGTTAAAACTTGAAAACTTAAGGGACTTCCATTTCTATTCGAGTTAGTGGCGATGGTAAGTCAATGCGCTCTTTGTCATGGTTATAAGCCGTGCGCAACAGTATTTATTTGAAAATATATTGTCCACTAGACTACTGCGAAGGTAAGTCTGTGTAGGTGCATGTCCAGTTGTGTCAAAGCATTGTGTGTTACAACCACTACTTAGCTTAAAGAATATCACAAAGAAAACATGTATTGTTTTGTTGTTTTTTTTCCTTCAATTCAAGCAGTTGCAGAGTGTTAGTTGTTACTATGGCACTGAAATCCCTTTACCCTGTATGCTAAATAAACAAACTGGACCTTATTTTCAGTAGCTTTAGTGTTAGAAGTCAAAATCATTCATATAAAAATATTATAGTCTTTAGGCTCGCTCGCCATTTGTGCTCAAGCACATCACTAGTAGTAGTTTAAACAAATATATTTAATTGCAGCAACTTGTCAGTGAGATATAGCCTGCAGCTAGATAGGTTGATTTAATTCTAGGCCACTAATAATAACAATAATAATAATAACAACAATAATGAAGCACTGAAGGTGTGAACCCTCAGCACTACTGTATACACTAGCTAGAAATTACAAAATCATCTCAGATCAAAATAAGAATTTATTGGTTATTCTAACTCGGTCAATAAAGCTCAAGCAATGAAAATTGTAGATATAAACTGAGAAGACGCTAAACAAGCCAGAGACACTCACCAGCATAATATATTATCAATGCGAAACTTCATTTCAGCACTTGATGAAACTTTCCAACATAAAAAGCTAAACTATGATGCAGCAAGAAATTATTTGCTTATGTGACGGTGTGACAATAGGGGTGTTACTCACAACAGCTAATACCTGCGTGGAATTGACAACTTCGCATTTTCTCAAAATCGCCCTTAAAAAAAAAAGCACAATAATAGGTCTTAAATTACCGTTCTGAGTAAGTTCATAACTAAATCAAGAATTAATTGTCAGTAATTTCTAAAATTAGAATGCAGACAGAGAGACAGACAGACAGACTGACTGACTGACTGACAGACAGAGAGACAGGATGTCTACTATAACCCTTTCATGCATGCGCATATAGGGTTAATAACAAATGATGATGATCATGATGAGGATGATAATGATGAATTTAATATACCCATTATTACTTTCACTTATTAACAAATAATAACTACTTACCAATGTGATTTGAAAGAGTTTTCACAAGCTTGTAGCTTACTAGTTTTTGTTTGTATTTCAGGCTGTACTTCAGGAATGTGTGAATGTCATCTGAAAATTCGTGCTTCGGCTACTGAAGGGTCAGGAAAGAAGGCACAAAATGCCAAGAAAAATGAAGATTTTCCTACCCTTGATGAACTGATCAACAGAAGTAGACATCAGAGGCCTGCTTTGAGACCACCTAGACCGAACATTCTATGCATTTTTGCATTACCGGTGGTGGTATTCGCCACCTGGTATTGGTTGGCTTAACTGATAATAATTGTCAATTGAATTTGTATGTGTGTTTGAACTGGTACAATGAATATTGTTATGTTTAATGTTCAAACTTTATTATGTAAACTAGGAATGTTCTTTAGCTAAGCTGTATTACATATAAGAAAGATAGTCAGAGAGCTTCTATCACAAAATGAACATATATTGGCTTGTCCACAGCGGAGAGAGAGCGAAGAGTGAATAACAGAGAGAGTCTCAAGACTCCTAAAGAACTTGAACATTATTTTGTTGTAATCTAATTTATACATACAAATGAGTGCCTTTATTCTGGTATAGGAATGGACCAAGAAGTTCATGAAATGGTCGTCACATCTAGAAACGCATTCAGGTAGCTATGCGGAAAGTGAAAAATAAGAAAAAAGTTGGGACATTAGAAGAATGAAGTATGCTGTTGGTCTTCAGGTAAAGTATGTAGGTATTGATGAGAGGAAAAACAAATTAAATGTAAGATACAAAATTTAAGTGACCATATCCTTAAAACAATAGCTATGAAAATGAACTTTTTTTATCATGAAATTTTATAATAATGTGGTTAGATAGCTATTCAAGTTATTAAGGGATAAGTTCATCAGCTAATTGTTTTAAGGGGCACATTATTGGGAGATTTTGAGATACTACACAAGTTTACTAAATCAAATTGATAGTATATAATTAACAATTATTAATTTACATGATATCGCTATAATATAATAGGGAGCATTACAAAACAAAAAATGTATTTAGTATAAAATACTAAAACTAAAAAATAACTTGTAATCTTTACCAAAATTCTTGCCACCTTATCTTGCGAGTACAAACATTTGAAATCTTCTCACCCCATTTGTTGAGGATTTCTAGAGACCCTTTACCCAATCAATACCTGTGTGTGATAGTAGTGGGGTGACAATCTAACGAGTCTATAAACTCGGACCCAATTTTTGTTCAGGAAGTGTTTTAATAAATAATGTTGTGAAAAATCAAAATGAAAATGGCTGCTGGAATGAATTGAAATATGTGGACTACTATACGAATGCTTGGGATGATCAGTCTCATCTAATGCAGTCCACACACAGCGCCACCTGGCCCTTGCGGAACTTGCGGCACGGGCAGAGTCTGGTCACATGACCAGCCCCGCCCACACAGCTCAGAAGAAGTTTGTCCATCTGCAGAGTGCACTGTCGGTTCCCTGGTTGGTAAGAAGGGGCATGGTAGCTGTGCTCAGTTTTGATAGAAGAACAGGAGAAATGTCTGCACATAGAAACAGAGACTTACTGAAACTGTAAACAGAATCTCACTCACTAGTAATTTAAAAGTATATTGGAATGCAGTAGCATAAGATATTTGTATTATCCTCATCAGCCAGCTTATCTTATCATTTACTTTCTTTTTGACACACACAACACCATCATCTTCTGATGACTTACCAACCAGGCTCAGATTCATTCACATACACACACACCACCGTTGTCATTATTGCTGACGTAACTTTACCGACCCACATTGACATCGTTTTACCAACTTGGCCCAGCCCAAGAATCATTCATGAATACACACACTGTGGCATTAGTACAATACAAGTGATTAGTGTGATTCTATCTTTTGCTTTCTGTGCTTTAGTTCCACGAATTTGTCTTCTTTGTTCATTTGGTGCTGTATAAGTAGAACGAGGAATAAGTTTGAAATACAGACCAGTTTCATCCCAATTGTAGATGTTTTCTACATCATAGCTCTCTAACTCTTCCTAATTGCTTCAATTTTCTACTTAATCTGATCATGATCCACTTCTCCAGCTTCACCATGCAAACAAATACTCTTTCCTGTGCACTTTCTCTTCAATTGCACCATACTGGGCTGAGCAACTGCGCTTGAGATCTGTAGGTGATTCAAGAAATTTTAGCTTTAGATCTTTGGCTTTCCAAAGTATCCTGTTGATGGTTTTCTTTGCAACACCAAACTTCTCTGCTAGTAGAGTTTGGTTTACTCGGTTCAGAGTTGTTTTCACACTTTCAGGCTTAAAACCAAGCCTTTTAGCATATTTCGCCATATCACACTCTGACTCATGTAACAAGTACTATACAGTCGAACCTCCCTACAACGGGACTCCGAGAGGTGGTCAGACTCTCAACAACGGTCAGACCGTTGGGAACGGAGTATTTACTGCATGTATGTAATGGATTTTTTGACTCCAAGTAACGGTTGACTCTCTACTCCGGACAACGGCCAAGTTGTGTGCCCCAAAACGTAATGTCTTGTACAAAATTTACTTCTTGGGACGGCCAGTTAGCCACACCCAACTTATTGATGCCGCCGTTTTGCCTAGCCTTTCAATTTTAGCTTGCCACGCCTTACTAATTTATGACTTGTGTGCCTTTCAATTTAATAAAAGACACTTGGACCACAGCAAATGCTTTGTTGACATCTCTTCTTAAGAAGTGAAAAAGACGCGGTGCAAGATTGCGTGGTACATGACCTACAACTGAGGAGTCCTTCATAACTGCTACTGCTTTATTGTCTTTGGCATTTGTGGGCTCTGGCTTCACCAATAGTGATTCCCCTATAAAAGGTACCCATACGTCAGTGTACTCGTGATAGCCTCTTACGAAGGAGTTTATTTCCAAAACTTGCAGTTCAGCACTAGCAACAACCTGACTTGCAGCCATGCACACATCACACCTTCTTGGGGTGGGCTTTATCTGAGCTCTCCCGCGTTGCTTGCACCAAGCAATATGGCTTCGAAGCAGAAGAAAAATTTCCTGCCATTAAAAAAGAAAGTGGAGGTTATCAAGGCCCACGAGAATGACAGGGGGCTCAGTCACCGTGCACTAGGGGAAATGTTTCAGTGTGGCAGGACTCAGGTTGCCCAAATTATCAAGAATAAGGATTCTATTTTAGCATTATTTAAAGCTAATGCTTCTGGAAGCAGGATCCATTCCACTAAAGTCTCTCGTACATGTGAGTATGGAGACATAAATAAGGCTTTGTACAAGTGGTACCTTTTAGCTTGTTCAAAACATGTTTATCCTGGTGGTCCCCAGCTTATTGAAAAAGCTAAAGTCATTGCTGAGAAATTAGGGAACGAAAGCTTTAAGGGATCCAATGGTTGGTTAGGCAAGTGGAAAGCCAGATATAACATCAAACGTTTTAAAATATGTGGGGAGTCTGGGGATGTGCAGGGAGTTACTGTGGATTCATGGAAGGAAAGGCTTCCTGAGTTAATTACAGGCTATGCAAAGGAAGATGTGTAGAATATGGACGAGACTGGAGTATTTTGGCAAGCTTTACCTGATAGTGGCTTTGGACGAATAGGAAAGGAGTGCAAAGGAGGGAAGAAAGGTAAGCAAAGAATCACTGTGGCATTGTTTGTCAGTGCAGCAGGCATTAAGGAAAAGCCAAGTCATATGGACTTCAGCTAATCCCAGGTGTTTAAAGTGTTCTGATAAGAGTGCATTGCCAGTCAATTATTTCAATCAGAAGAAGGCATGGATGACAGGAGATATTATGGAGACTGTTCTAACTAAGTTGAACAGCAGGTTAATTCATAGCCAGCGTTCGATTTTGTTGTTGATGGACAATGCAGGTTGCCACCCTAGCACTCTCGAGTCAAAATTTAGTAATATAAAAATAGTTTTTTTGCCAGCCAATACCACTTCAAAGTTGCAGCCACTTGACCTTGGCATCATACAAAATTTCAAGGTGCACTATAAACGCTTACTTTTGCGATATGTGCTAACAAAATTGATGAATGCCAAACTGCATCTGAGGTTGTGAAATCGGTCAATATTTTAGTAGCCATAAGGTGGGTTGCACAGGCATTGTCAATTGTATCAACCCAGACAATTTCAAAATGTTTCAGGAAAGCTGGTATCCTCAATTCAGAGATGGATATTGTTTCCTGCAGCATGGAGGAAGATGACCCATTCTCAGCTGTGGATGTTGAAGCCGACCTTACCAGCCTCATTCATGATGTAGTGCCTAACTGCGGCAGCTCAGATGAGTACATCAATGGGGAAGATTCAATACCGGTATGCAATGACCTGGACAGCTTGACATGGGAAGAAGACTTCATGCATCAGCTTGGCCAGGTAGGTGGCGAAGAAGAATGTGACGAAGATGAAGAAGATGATAGTGAACAATTGCCCATTTCAAATGTGAAGACCTACAAGGATGCCATCTTGGCTTTGGAAGATATCAAAACATTTCTAGAAAGTCGAGGTCACTTAATGGAGTCAACCAAGATTGGCATATCTGTGGATTCATTGGCTTCATTACAACTTGCAGCCATGAAACAAAAAACATTGCATGACTTCTTTCCCACAACAAAGCCACAAGATACTAACATTAATAGCTACCTCAATTCATCATCCAAAAAAACTAATCCATTAGTTATTTTTTCAAATTCTTTAAAAAATTAGTAGCAAAAAAAACAACTCCGAAATAAGGTCAAACTCTCTACAAAGGCCAAAGGGTTCGTCCCCACGCATGGCTGTTGTTCGGAGGTTCGACTGTATATATATAATATATATATATGCATGAACGGTAAACTGAACTCAGTAAGATGTCTCGCTCGCCATTTATAAAACACCACTGGTATATATGTGTGTGTGTGTATGTGCATGTGTGCATGTGTGTGTGTGTGTGTGTAGTGACAACCATAGTGTGTATTCATGAATAATTCATTGGCTGAGGTAGGTTGGTAAAGTACGGTCACACTGACAACTGTGGGTCAAGAAATGTATGTGAAAAAAACGACTGTGACAGTGATGTAGCTGAGTGGGTTGGTAAAGTATCATCAGTCATGCTGGTTGTGTGAGAATAACTCCTGAATACATGGGTCAAGTAAAGTAAAGTGGATTGATGCAACTAAACCAAACAGTAGAGGGATAAAACAAAAAAATAAAAAAACAAAAATAAAAACAACAAAGCAACAACAACAACAACAAAACGAAAACAACAACAACAAACCAAAAAAACCCTTACGCCACTTTCCAGTTTGCAAAACATAAGATAGTGTATTTAGAGCCACTGTGTAGCGGGTACTTGCTACGGTGTCAGCCCGGGGGCAATTTTCAGGAAGAAGGGGTTAATTTAATATAATTTAGTTTTGATGAGGTATACACACATACACACACACATCATTTCCCTACCTGGATACGGCTTCTTTAGTGTTAAGGAATGAGAACAATTCAGGCTCGCAAACAAGACCTAAACAAAACAAAAACAAAAATAATTATCTAATAGTAAAATAAGCATCTCCGTGAGACCACACCTTCTTTGCGGCAGGTGTCCTTGCAGCTCTCTCCGGCTGCTGCAGTCTTAGTGATGAGAGTGTTGTTACTCGGCCATTGGTGAGGATAGCAGAAATCCTGATTCTCCAGATACGCGTGAACTCTCTCCAACATACCTTCATGTGTGAACTCGTACGGCACATAGCCCGGGAGTGCCTGTAGGAGGAGTTTCGTCATATGTAATTCAGTTTCCAAACATGCTAAATGAATTATCAATTATTAAATCCACTAGCTGTGGCGGAGTTCTGTCACTAATAGTTGTCTGACCATAAACTAGAAATAACTCATACAAGTTTGGCTTCCTGTCATTTCTCTATACACCCCTACTATATTATAGAGGACTTCAACAAGAAGTCGAAACGTCGGGTTAAGTTTTCAATATTGGCTGCTAGAACGAGAAAAATGTGCTATTATTATAATTATTTCAGCCGAGAATGACATAATTATATTATTATTATTATTATTATTATTATTATTATTATTATTATTATATACATAATCTGCTTGTGCACCAGCGACAGTATGTATTCATGAATAATTCATTAGCTGGGCTGGGTTGGTAAAGTGTCGCTCTAGTAACAACAGTGTTTCACTAGCTAATGACTGGATTGGTAGAGTTGTCATTTTTCAACGACAATGCAGTTGTGTGTATTTATGAATACATCATGGGTCAGGAAAAGTAGAAACAGACTGCTGACTTGACTAAAAAAAGTGGTAGGGGAAATTAAGAATAAATACCAGGGTTTCATACAGAGGGGGGGGTACCCTGGGATTCCCCCCCCCCAGAATTTCATGAAATAAATTAATAATATTTACTACTTAATGGTATTCTGTGATTTTGATATCTACTATTTGGTGAAAGTTCACTTCAGTTAATTGAGGTCCTTCAATTGCAATACGCATTAGTCTTCAAAGATTGATGTCATTAATTCTAGACCCGAGAATTTTTAATCAAATGGGTGTGGTTTCAGGAAAAATGGTTGTGGTCAAACAAAATATTTTTGCTATGTGTGCCTCCCCTCCTTCCTAAACTCTTCCTCCCCTCCCCAGAAAAAAATCTTGTATGACACCCTGAATAAAAATACCTCATGCTAATGCATTCCTAATTTACAATAGTTACACAATGTGCGGCATTACTCATCAGATCCAGTCTAATTATATACCAGACATACATATACAGGGTTTCATACAGGATTTGCGTTTAGGGGGGGGAAATTTGGGATTGTATGAAAGTCCTGATTTTTTAAGTACTTCAATGAAACTAGTAAATGTAATATATTTAACAGCGTTTAATCTAATGAGGGGACATAGGAAAAACTTCTCTCCCCCTTCTCCCCACCTCCCACATCCAATCCAGAATTATTCTTCAAAGATATTGTCAAAATAAGCAGAATTGCAATGAAAATCAGGTCAATTAACATAGAGCAAACAAATTTTGTAGAGTTAATAAACTTTTCCCTCCTCCCCCTAGTGAACTGTGTTAAGAACTCTTGCATCTTTTGTCAATTCTCTAATCCTAACTTCTAGTATACCTTGTCAGTGATGTTTGCATGACTCCATGATAACCCAAACCACTGCCAATTATTATGTTCTATTGTTTGAAGTTTGGTATAAGATGGAGCTTATACTTCTGTAATAAGGTGGTAACCACTTAGCCACTGCACGGGTAGGCTAGCTGCTTTTTCAGTCAACAACAGACTGGTCAGTGTTCACCACCTTCTCTGCTTCCAGCAAAGGAAGACTTTAGTTCTTACGGAGTGGACAAGATAAGTTGCTTAAGAGACTTCTACGGTAAGCCAGCTGAAGTTGAGTTTGATGGAATAACTTATTCCTCAACACCTCTGCTAAACAAGGACGATTTAATATCAGAGTGAGCTATATTCAAGAGAGCATTGCTTCAAGAAAGAGATGAAATTATGAAGTCAAAATCACTGGAGAAAGCACCAGAGTTCCAAGAAGTATTAGAAGAACTGAAACGTTCAGCTGCTTACACGGGAATTTTTTCAGAGACGTTTAAACTGATTGACATTATGCTTTCGATTCCAGTTGGTACAGCCACAGCTAAGAGATCTTTTAGTGAAATGAAACTCATAAAAACTAGATTACAAAGCCGGCTGACAGAACAGAACTTGGCACGGTTAATGAGAATTGCCATTGAAGGTCCTGAACTGAACGAAATAAACTTTAGTGAAATATTAGATATATTCAAACAAAGCAATCATAGAATCATACTTTAAGAGTGACTTTATTTAACGTGTCTTTGTTCTTATGGTATTGCTATTATGAAATTCAAATCTATTAAATAATTGAATGAGCAAAATCTTTGGGGGGGGAAATTTTCTTTTGGGGGGGGATATCCCAGGTTTCCCCCCCCCCTCTATGAAACCCTGATATAAAAGAGTTCAGTAGCACTCTCTGACCCCAATCCTTACTTACCGAAAGCTGAGAGATTTTCTTGACAGCTTTATCCATCTCGTCTGAGTTGGATGCATCAATGGTGAACACGTACGGTTCTGATATGAACTCCTCCGTGTACGGGTTCTGCGAAGAGAGGGATCGGAGCGTGGGTTTACCCGTGAAGAACTTAGTGTTGACTCGGTTTACTGGGGGAGTGAGTTTGGGGTTGAGGAAGAAGCAGCCATTGGCAATGGCTTCCAGTGGAGCTGGTCCCTCGTAGGGGAAGCCTAGCCCGATGAACAACTTGGCCTCCTGCAAGAAGACACAAGAAAGAGAGATGATACAGCTAGAATATTGGACAGTTATGGTTATCATACACTTGCTCCTATAATCGGCAAATGCATGTATTAGGTAAGGTGTTGTTGATATTACAGATTCACTTTCAATTTTAAAGGCTCTATACGTGATTTAAGGCAAGTATTAGGAGAACTTGTAGCCATAAGCATAACTTTGAGAGTTGGTATGTGAGTGGTTATCCTCCCAAGTAAGTACTGCAGGACCTCAGTACCTGAATAACACGTTAGGATCGAGAGGTGTTCGGAGACCACCGTAGAAATGTACTTTAAGGTACTAATGAAAAGGTGTGATGAAGCAATTCTTCATGTCTGCATGTGCTACAATTAGCTGTAGGTGGGTGGGGTGTTCAGTTGACTGAAGTGTTCAGATAACTGAAATTCTACTGCAGTATATAAATGAGAAAATGCAAGAGATAGCTGAACTTTGTAAAAAAAAATGTATATAAATAAATTCGGAACCTATTAGTGAGAAACTGTACTCATGAAACATTTATAGGAAAGATTTTTTAATATTTCATCAGAGATAAAAATACATCCTGATATACGAGTCCTACCTTGAGAAGTTGTTGAAGTTTGTCGTGAGACAGGATGCCGTGGTTGGTGACGTAGCCGGGCACTAGGGCGGAGTCAGACGCAGACGGAGCTTTCACTGACCCTACAGTAGCGTGGATGTCGAAATATTTGCTGATGACATCAAGGTAGCCTTTCTTATCCTACACACACACACACACACACACACAAATTATATCCAGTTGGGCCTTACAATCAATTCCTTGTAGTTAAATTTGAGTTGTTTTTTTTTCTTTTTCTTCGTGCAATTGGAGAGAAACAATATGAAACTACTACTACAACTACTACTGCTGCTGCTACTACTACTACTACTACTACTACTACTACTACTACTACTACTACTAGCAGTAAAACCATGGCTACTGGTCTTTACACACCCATCAAATACTTGAAAATGTGGAAGGAGGAGGATGCCCGTGTCTACTCATGCCTTAACTCGACCTTCACCCCCCCCCCCCCAATACCTCCCCTCACCTTCCACATGTAGAATTCTTTGCCGTACACGACGGCCTTGTTGGTCTTGACTGGTGGAGTCGCATTTCTCTGGAACTCTCCCACCACAAAGCCGAGGAAGGAGTTGTCCGGAGAGTGAGCTGTAGAAATAACCACATCACTAGCACCGCATGCTTAGTGCATACCAATCATTACGTCTCTAAATCAATCAAGAACAGCATGAAAAAACAAAAAAACAAAAACAAAAAACAAACAAAAAAACAACAACAAAAAAAACAAAAAACATCAACAATAACAAAACAGTAGGTAAATTTAACAGATCTTTTATTTGTTGTGTATACATCACAACATAGCTCTACTGACTGTATTTACCTCATGCTCTCTCCCCTTGAAATAACAACACTACAATAGGCTACATTAAGATTGCCACAAGATAAAGTGTTTGTATGTGTGTTAGTACACTCACGATAGAGAGTGAGAAACTGCCGTGGGTAGAAGTTCCAGTTACCCCACATCTGACCTTTGTCCTTCATCCGCTTAAATTCCTCCGGCTTCCATCTCTTGAAGTTGAACTGCGGCTCAGTGCCGAAGGAGTCCAGGATACGGAACATGCACCTAGCCGGCCGGCCACACGGGAAAATACGGGAAATATAATCAAACAATGGACACAGGATGATTCAATTACATAAACACAAACCAAACGAGCATAGCGCATTAATCTAATATGTTACATGAAAACACGGCAAATGAAAATAAAAGTGCATAATGCATTACATTTACTAAAGAAGTTAGGTTAATCAACACCAAGTGAGATATTTATATTTCCTACTGTATTATCTACCAACTTCAACACATCAAATTCATTTTACATATGTAGGTTTGTGAAAATTAAAATACAAAATTTATTTTTTCTTAAAGCTGACACCATGCCCACTGCCACTCCCCTTGTACACCACACTCACCACCACTCCCCTTTGTGCACCACACCCACCACCACTCCCCTTTGTGCACCACACCCACTGCCACTCCCCATTGTACACCACACCTCTGACTTACTGAAAATGTGCGAAACTACCCTTTGCCAGTTGTTTGAACTGACGGAGTCCAACTATATCGATATAGATGACATCATAGTTCACACCAACTTTCTTCGGACAAGAACCAAATCCTGTCGCCACTTTCAGGATATTTCGCAGCTGATCATACTCCGTGGCGAGTTCTAATTCGTGTCCCAGTAGGTAGACAGACGCCAGCAGGTCACTCCACTGCACCAGCTCCCCCAGGGGCCCGCCCTTGTCTGCATTCTCAGAAAACTTGAACCTGGATTTGTCTGAGAGAGCTCCGATATACATGAGAATCTGCACAAGAAAAATAGAATTGGAACTCAAAATGTTTGGATAAAAGCTTAAATCTTTGCAGGTAAAGTTTGTGTGCGGAGTATAGTTGACAGGTCACCAGACAGTGCAAATAACACTACCCCCATAATTAGAAAATAGATATTAGTGGACGGTCTAGAACTAAAAATATTACTACTACTACTACTACTACTATTACTACTACTACTGCTGCTATTACTGCTACTACTGCTACTACTACTATACTTAGTATTATCATCATTTTAACCATCATAATTGTGGTTTACTCAAGCCATTAGAGTTTGTGGCAGCGATGACCCCTTACACGTCTCCTGGTGACATTGAACTGGTGGACCTCCATCATCTTCTTATAGGCCACTGCCCACTTGGACCACTGGGAGCTGATCCTGCGACTGATCCAGTTGAACTTCTTATTACTAGCAATCTGCTTCATCAGGGGGGGTAGTTCCAGTTGGGGGGTAGCCTGAGGGGAAACAGGGAGAGAGAGGGAGGGAACCAAAATTAAAACAGACCAACAAGAAAGTTGCGGCTGAAGTAATGTCTTATCAGATTTATCTGATTCCCATTGTATGTGTGTGTGTGCCATTCACCATGGAGTGTTAAACTTCGCCGCAGAGAATTGAAATGTACATGATGCGCATGTAGTAGTATAGATGTCCCCCTCCCCACCCAGTGGAGTCTTGCTTATTCTTCTCTGTTAGTATAGCAGTAATAACCATGCAATCGGCTGTACATTTTAGACACACAATCAATTGCACCATCTCTCCAAGTTGCAAATTGACACCTAACCAGGTGGTGTGTGGTATATATATGGTATAACTGCTTGATGACACCTTACCAGAAGGTGTGTGGTATATAATATTGCAACTGCTTGATGACACCTTATCAGATGGTGTGTGGTATATGGTATTGTATTAACTGCTTGATGTTGGCATTGGCATTGAGAACTAGAAGTGTCTTGTATAAAACAAGTCTACAAGTGCCTCACTTGTGGAACAGCAGTGCAACATGAGGTATTAGTTGTGTTGTGTTGCAAGCTTGTGAAGCTATGGACTGGGAAGGCGTGGCAATATCCTGGTCCTTGTTCAACATGGGATGATGCTTGTCAACAAGACCCAAAGCAAGTGACAGACCAACACCTTCAAAACCGCTAGTTAATAAATAACCAGATAAGAGAGGATGCTCAGATTGGTGCAGGTGCTAGGTTGAGGAGTGAAGGCGATTTATTTAGAGAAAACCAACAACAGTTAATTGTGGGATCTGAGAGACTGTAATGTAACTTAAAAGAAGAATTCAGTATGGATAACTGATATGAATTTTAAAAAGTCTTATTATTATTTCACGAGCTACATCAAAACTTCAAGTGTAGATGCTATAGAGTTATTCAGGCATAATTAATACAGGGATGGTGGCACTCTCATATTTCTATTGACAATTGTGGCCAGCTCACAATAGACAACTAATTATTGATCAAATGACTAACCCTTTACCAGACCAATACAGGAAACACTGTTAGTTGTCATGCTCGTATTGAAAGAGCACTCAGAGTTTAACATAAGGTCATGTAGGTGGTAATTAGCACGTTAGTTGACACTTCCTAAATCCACACTAATTAATACTCTACAATACTAATACTATAGAGGTTGGCTCTGCCTTGAGGCTGTTAGGAGACAGACTTTCTTTTGTTCAGAGAGAAGGTGTCAATGGACACAGATCAACATACTGACCACACTGGAGAGTACAACTATGTAGCTGATACATGAAGTTACACATATGCACATACACACACCTGTCACATGTGTTAGCTGGATGTGTCTATCGTCTAGCAACTTAGCATCAAACAACAGAGAATTTTTACAAGTCAAGCATATTTCATAACATGTACAACGACTAGCAAAGTATATTTAGTAGATCAAACACCGTCTCCTGGAAATGCGATAACCACGTTGCCTTTCACTGTTTGGGTCTACACCAAACAACGCCATATCACCTTCAGACACTTAGTGACATTATTCCTGCATGAACCTAATCATATTCATACATTACATCCTGCTTGGTGAGCATGGTAAAGTGATTACTAGTGCACTTTTAGTTGTGTGTATGGGTGTCTGGTTCTTCTAAGAATAGGGCATCAGTGTATGCTGCATCCTAGGGCTTTGCCTAGGTGGTCCTTCAAATTGAAGCTTCTGCTCAGGGACTTATAACCCCTGAACATTCATAACTTTACTGCCCTATGCTCCGTAACATATAGTAGTACTAACGCTACAGATTGAAGATGAAAACAAGAAACAAACAAACAAACAAACCAAAAAACGTTTGAATTATCTCCTTTGATATCAACACTCATTACCACATCCGTGAGCCCCAGTATGTAACCAAGTTAACCTCACACCACCTCTCACTCCTGCTACCACTACTAAAACACTCACCAGCTTCGTGGTTTCCACATTGGTACCAGCCGTGGCCTGGATGTATCTAGAGTTGGGTAAAATGGGGCACCACTTCTCAACCTCCGACAGATACCGCTGGAATGAGCATGTGCCACCATCTACCCCATTTTCACCATAGCAACTGTCGCTACGCCAATGCCTGGACATCCACTGCACAAACAACAACGACAATAAATTTAAAAAAAAGTGAAAACATTTATAAAAAAGAGCGAAATGAATATATATCATAAATGAACTAAATGTTACATCCAAGACTCTGAAGAATGTTACAAAGAAGGAAAATGGTACAATTTGAAATGTTTAGTTTTTGCTTGGAAACTGCTGACTTAGTGGGCGTGTCATACATTCCATTGATAGGGACTAGGAGTGAGATAAGAGTCACACTCTTCTCACACGAGGAAGATAAATGGTGCAGGGTCTAAGGTCAACCATTGTAAGACACTGTCCACCCCGTGTTTGCAGTGTGTCAACAGTGAGAAATAATTCAAAACAGTTTGTCTTTAAAATAACAACCCCTAAATGGTAAATAATCTTTACTGGAAAAAAATATGCATGATAGCTAGTTTATAGTCTACTGTCTGGATTCTTTGCATCTAAATGACACACCCACCCACACCTACACACCTACACATCTATGTGACTGGTACCCACCTAATTAATCAAACCCTTTAATATAAGTCTCTAACATCTGTAATAACTAAAGATGACATTCCTCCAGTATAATATGTAGCAATACTGTGTCAACTTTGACCTGTGCTTTAGCATCCTCATATACTACATTCATATATGTATATATAGCAGTTTTATTGCGAACCTCACAATCCCACGGTTTATGACATTCAAACCTGAGGGGGCGGGTATAAGTATATAGCATCCAGCCCACAAAAAGGTCAGAGGTCATTATCATTTTTAAAAATTTTGTCTGACCATTCCTCAAGCCTCACCTCCATCTTTTCCTTGCACTTTGGAAACTCCTCCCCCCACGGACCGTCACACCTGACCTCTGCATTAATGGTGTGTGGTTCTGCTACCACTGGGGAAGGGTCGACCTTCGCACTGGCACTAGCAGATACATTAGACATAGCTCTGGATGATGAGGACAGTGACGGAAATGACCCCGTACCAACTGAGGTGAGCGCCAATGTCCCTTTACCAGCAGAATCATCTATGATTTAGAAAAAAAAAAATTATGAATAAACCCTTTACCACAAACTGGACTTGAACAGAATAATCATGACCAGATTAATATCTTATTTCAAGTGGGTGCTGGCAAAGAATCCCAAAGTGACATTTTAACACAGCAGCAAGTGTGTCTTGGTCAAACAATGCATTATAACCTTATGTACACACACACACACACACACATACGTGCATGACATATTGATAGCAAATGAATATCCTTGTGTATCCGTAATGATGATGACGACGGTGACCGACGGTGTGTATTCATGAATAATTTATGAGCTTTGCGCAGTGTGGTAAAGTATCATCGTCTCAGTAGGTCAAGTGTCATCACATTCAGTAGAAAGTGCTGGTTAATTCTAAAAAGCGGGTGCAATAGACAATGGAAGGTGGCGTAGGTTTCAAAAGGGAAGGCTACAGTACGAAAGAGAAGGCGACTAAAAAGTGGGTGGAATTGGCGAGGTAAGGCGGCGTAGGTTTAAAATGGAACAGAAGAGAAGGCAAAAAGGCGAGCGGTTAATTATAATTAAAAAGAGGGTGGAATCGATGAGTAAAGAGTTTCCAAAAGGAAAGCGAAAGTATGGAATAAAAGACAAAAGTTTCTCAATGTAGGACAGAAATTCAGAAGCAGGAGAGATAGACAAAGGAAAAGGGGACTTCATGATTCAAGAAGAAGAGCTGAAGATAGGAGAGGTGGGGTATAAGAAAAGCTCAGATAGTTCAGAAAAAGAGAGTAGGAGAGGGAAATTTATGTAACCTTAACTAATGGTAGAGAATGATAACTGAGCAAGATAACTTGTGCTACTGCATTCTTACTTTGCAATGCATCAAGCGCCACTATGTGGCGGGGTACTTGCTAGTGGAAAAATAATTTTGAAACTTCCATCAGTGCGTACATTTTTTTTTGAAATTTTACATGAACATGACTCATTGTGTCACAAAGCAATACTGTATTAACAAGCTTACTTGACACAGAAAGACCATTCAGCCTAAAATCATGAGGTGGGATTAGGGTCATGTGATGTCTAAGCCTAGCTTATTTAGGGGAGTTTCCAGGTTTTTACAGCTTCCTTCCTGCTCCAGCCAGAGAGCAGCTGCTAAAATATCAAAATATCGGAGAGGGGGGGGGGGGGGGGGAGGGGGGGGGGGGGGGGGGGGGGGGGCTGGGCCAACTTTACACCTTGAGTTAGTTTTACCAGCTCTAGTACAAACTAGCTTAGGATGTTAGTATAAAGGTGTCAGATGAAAAGACACACATTTCTTGTATTCACTCTGCTGTATCCCATGTCTGTGAAGTTCACTCTGACTTGACATGACCTATGAACTCAGACAGGAGCAGTCATTTCAGAACGCAGTATAAAGAAATTCCCTCCCTATTTAAGCAGTGGAAGCTTCAGTAAGCTAGTGGGTATTGACTAACTAGTACAAATTCATATTATGGGATACAAACACAGTAATCTTACTTAGTATACTAGAGGAGATGCTCATGCAATGTTCCATTGTAGTATGTGACGTCTAATCGTAATTTAAAAGTAAGTTATTCCACTTGTGAAAAGACCGGCTTTTGTAATGTTTAGACGTTAGAGGTCAGAATCACTCTGAGTTCAGATAGTGTAGGAATACCGTGTTTATATATCGCAACATTAGCTATAACACCATGAAATCTGGCTGGACCCTAGACTATAACTACTGGTAGGGTAATGAGCTTAGCCAGTAAAATAGCGGTGAATTACACCATAATAATACACAAATAACAAATAACATCCAGCTGGAAGATATCTAGAACTATGAAATAACAAATAACATTGTGAAGATATCAAGCAGTAGAATAAATATAGTTATTATTTTAGTTATTGGGATTCAGTTACAAACACCAGTCAGTCCCTGGATTCCCAGGTAAGAAATTAGAGATTAGACACATTGGGAACCTTGTACTATTTACAACTCAAGAGAAGTCAAGAAGTTTGAAGCCACACTATACCTTCATTACCTCACATCATGTTGCTCTAGATCACACATCTCAACTTTATGCATCATCCTGAAAATAAGGAACAACAAAACAACACACACACACACACACTCTTCACTCTGAAACTCGACCATTATCCCGTCTTAACTTGAGACCATTAGCTAGCCATATAAAGTCGTATTCACAGGTTCTGCATGGCTGAAACTAAAGTTTTGATAGTCTAACGGCTCATCCGTAAAGTCCATCTGCTACTACATCTCTCTAAAAGAATGATTATTAAAAATATTCTAGTACATCGTACACACACACAGAACACAAACACACCATATTGTTCCACTGCCTTTACTAGATCCCCCCTCCCCTCCCAAATAAATGGAGTGAGATGCAGACCACACACTGGTAAGACATCCCATACCCACACACTGGTACCGACATCCCATACCCACACACTGGTACCGACATCCCATACCCACACACTGGTACCGACATCCCATACCCAGTACCACACCGGTACCCACATCCCATACCCAGCTATCACCAAGCAGAATATAACAAACCTATCACCAAGCAGAATATAACAAACCTATCACCAAGCAGAATATAACAAACCTATCACCAAGCAGAATATAACAAACCAAATATACCAAGGAATACAATACTGTGATAGATGTAGTGCAGAATGACTATATATATCATACTACCATGTTTCAAAGGGTTGCTCAAGTCCAGCTATTCTCTCTGCTCACATAGGACTTTTGAAATACTTCACACTTAAATGTCCCACCGCAATTTCTTTATTCGTGGTACATTCAATGACTGACGGCTCCCTCTCTCTCTTTTAACATTGAGTACCCACTTTCAGCTCATGCGGTAATTATGGTGATGTGACTATAGGACTCAGCCACCCATATACACCCACCCACGGACAAACGCACGGCAAAACAGACATTAGTGCCATTTCAACAGAGAAAGAGTAGCGTGCGTTTGTGCTACCATACCGAAGACCCTTTCAGAAAGGCTTTCAGTAAAACAGGAAACGAACTAAGTTGAGTACACACAAACACTCCTCGGAAATAGTGCAGATACAGACAATGTATGAGCACTTTAAAAATCTAACAAACGTAATAGTCATTAGTAATTAAGGATAAAAGTTAAAAGGGGTGTGATTAGGGGTGAAAGGGCGAGGTTGTGTGCACAAGTGTAGCAAACTTTTATTCATTTTTGGTGTAATTCACACCATTGAGGAAGTGGTCGACAGCTGTTCAAAAGTTTACTAAAGCAATTACCAAAGAGGAAGAAGTACAGGAAGAGATAAATTAGATGCTAGTTTGTATCTTCTTTATTGCTGCATCATTCACAAACATTAGGTCCCAAGGTAAACATACAAAAGATGTTCTAAACCAGTAGTACCTATTGTACATAACTTAAATTATTAGTTTCACATCATGTAAGTATTCCCAGTGCATGCATGCCTTGGTTATATTAACACACTCTGCCATGCCACTGACCAGCAAAAGCTGTCGTAGTAGACGTTTGGTAATATGAATCATTTTGACTTGAATGCAGGTTAAAAATCAGTAACAAAACTTCCAAAGGTGAACTTCACTATACTCTGCTTATATACGGTCAAATTGACTTTACCTGGAGCTTTTCTTTTCAGATTCAAGATTTCTCTTCCATTCAGAACTTCTTCATGAGCCTCAAGGCTCCTAGATGATATCTGTATGTCGGAGCTGCGCTCAGTTGGGGGAAGGAGAACGAACAGGGAACCGTAAACAACGACGCAGACCAGAATGGCTGCCAGCAGATAAGCCGACCGCCGCCGCCTCGTCGGTTTACAGCAAAGCATTCGTCACAAGAGCTACCTCGAAACTTCCATTACCGCGTTTCTTCAATTTCTCCCAAATGATCCACC
>WLWD01003441.1_pt1 | contig 25376 bp, 8 predicted proteins | sample 6712731 | NCBI WGS metagenome assembly WLWD01 (sample SAMN12718690, study PRJNA576275) | sponge metagenome | isolation source: marine sponge | host: Mycale hentscheli | place: New Zealand: South Island, Marlborough, Capsize Point | collected 2014-11-01 | reverse complement strand
AAAAGAAAAAAGGTGTATCTACTTTAATCATACAACAGCTATAGGTGCCACTAACAATGGCTGAATGGCTGAATAGCAATAGATTGTAATGAGTTCACATTTGTATTGTCATATTGAGCAGTGACATCCAAAGTTCAAGTCGGAAGTAATCATTTATAATTAAGACCAGTGATAGTAGCTATAAATGATATTGATAAGCTAATTCATTATATAATTATATATATAATTACCAACTACAATTTGATGATAATTTCACAATATTAAGTGGAATGAATTCTTTAACATATACAAACTGATTTATCTTGTCTATGAGATGCCAAACAACCCAACTGCTGATTGTACATCACCCAAGAATGAGACTCGTGAGGTATAGGTTTAAAGAATGCAGAATTTACGGCATATGAGCTGTACGAATGCACTGAGAACTTGGCATTCCCCATGAGATAGAAATCCAGCCAAGTAGCCAGGTATCCTTCCACACTAGGCTCTCTGTTCTTCCCGCAGCTCTTTTGATTGGCGGAGTGAATAAAGCCAAAACTGCCATATACAATGTTATTCCCGGCATAAACAGTATCTACAAGGTGTCTAACTAGATGGGTATCTGTACTCATGTAGATGTATTTGTCAGGCCCAAGAATTTCATCTCTGAGTTGTATGGCATGTTGGATGAAGCAGTGCCACTCTCTCGTGTGGTAAAAGAACTTCCATCCTGAGTTTATGTACCGTGTCGCGAAGCTTTCTTGTTCTTCCGTTCCCATGAACCCTGTCCTCATGTGAAGTGATAAATAGTCTTGCTCACCGATCCCTAGTTGCTGCTTGTATAGCTCAGCAATGTCGACCAAATCTTGAGGAAATTTGAACAAATAGGTGAAGATGTAATGGCTGAGATACAGCCAAGACTGGCTTATCTGAATGTGCCCACTGTTCACCTCTGGGATTTCGACAATCTTATGCATGCCAAGCCTGTGCATCCAGTTGTACCAGAGAGGTTCATATTTGGCATAAATAGTGTTGTTATGGTTACTATTAGAAAAAATATCAGTTAATCCCAGTTTTTTCATTCCCTGATCGATCAATGGGCCTAAGTCCACCATCGAGTGATTGTCAAGGTACATGTTGAAAACAAGAACTTGTCCAGTAACTGCAATATGCTCAGTGTTGCTGAAAAGATCTTTTCCAAACTCTATATACTCAGATTTGGTCCAACCAAATCCAAAAGTAGATGTTGAATCCCTGATTAAGTGAACGTCACAGTTTCCTCCTAGTCCACATATTCCCTTCTGCTCGTCATAGTAACTCCAGTCTATTTCTCCTGGGAGCAAGTATTTCGCACTTTGATTGAGTCTGGATTCCCAGTGTACCAGAAAGAGCCTGTCAGACATCATGGCAAGTAATAGGAAGAACTGTATTCTGAACAGTTGGTCCCCCATTCCTCCACACCTAGCTTGAGAGCAAGACCAAGTTAGAGTCCTGACTGAAGTACCTTTAGACTCTGTCAATTCAGCCAGTGTTTTGTTATGGAAAGCCCTGTAGCTGGCCAGGTATTCAAGGAAAATCTTCCATTCTTGCTTGTCTGCAAAAAGGTCGTTGTCCGCCTTGAAGAAGCTGGCAGGTCGCTGTCTGAAGTCCTCTTTAACTTCATAGTGCAAAATGTTCCTGGGCTTGTAAACGCTGCAGGGTTTAACCCGCAGTGATAAATACAGAGCTATACACAGCAGAATCGCACCAGCGCAAGCACACTTAAAAATAATCTTCATAGCTCAAAACTTCACACGCATTTCCGAACGCGCGGTAATAAGTGCAGCTAGGCTATGAAGCGTCGCTAGAAGAGGATGCAGGAGGCCAGGGCTGCGGGCTTGATTAATCCGCGGTCACTTCGTGGTTTGTTAGAGCTACCCGAGGGAAGGGGGAAGAGTCGAAATAATTACTGTAGACTAACGACTTCATCAAAATAATAATAAATTTTTTTTTGCATTAATTAACGGGGCTTCCCATAGAGGAATTTTGAACCAAAGAGTATCTTGGTTTGCTAAAGTAAAACAAATACAATCTTAGCAGCATAGACAATGTGTTGGGTATTGTGTGCAACTTTCAACTCCACCAATGCCTTTACCAATCTAATGGTGGCATAGACTATTATTGCTGCTAGAACCACAGACATCCAGATTGTCATCAATGAATATCTTCTCATTTATTTCAGCATCAAAAAAAAAATCAAAACTGGTTTTCATAAGCTAAAATTTTTCATAAGCTAAAATTTTTCATAAGCTAAATTGTAGAGTGGCGATAGTCGCGCGAGCCAGCCAGACCCTTAGAGCAGTTTGTTCATGCTTAGTCAGCAAGTGGTTACAGCCGTAACTGTAGTGTGTGGGTGTAAATTGTTAAATATTTTCAGGCGCGTGAATTGTTCAGATTAGTAGGCAGAGTTCGTTTTGTATTGCCATGAAGAATGCAAAACTATGCTGGGAAATGATGCCAGTTGCTGCAATTCAATAAAAACAACAAAAACAAAACAAAACAAAAATTGTATCGTACTTTACCCGATAACTTGAATCCGTACTTTACCTGATCGATATGAACAAGCGTCTTGAGGACGAGTTTATGCTGCAGAACATTAGACAGCATGCTATGGTGAACAACGATATAGCGGAGCGGTGCTTCTCCTCTTGCGTGGGGGGCTTGACTGACAGGACCATGAGCGACGGAGAGAAGAGCTGCGTCGACAAATGCGCAGCCAAACTTATCCAAGCCACCACGAGAACAGTTTTCAAAGTAGCTGAAAACAAACCAGCCGGTGTAGGCTCTCAGCCCAACTCCCCTTGGCCGCGATAACAGTGGCTAGGAAGATGTCAAAAAAAAAAAAAAGTCCACCAACAATTCAGCAGAATGTTGTGTCAGCACTATTACAAACTATAGTCCATTTCATCATTATTGTGTTTATAAGAACTTCATTATTTCACTTGCATTCACTGAATCAGTAAGGTTCTCCAGTGATTTGAAAACACAGCATCTTACTAATAGCAACTCCATCTGCATATCAGAATCTGAAATTACACTAACAGATCTCTTTACATTTCACTTTGCAAAAATTTTATGAGTTGAGTTTACAGATTCCAATTTCTAAAAATAATGTGTAGTATTTAAAGGCACTGATAGTTTTGAGTTTGTTACACACTGATAGTTCTGAACACATTGAAGCCAGTGAGGGCAGTAGTGATCAATACACCAGTGAGCTGAGGATGCCAGTGAACTTCCTTCACTTCTCTCTGACCCTGATGGATAAACAGAAGCTGCGGGGGCACAGATACACCCCCACTGGTGTCGTCACCACCTTCCCCGCCCACTTTCACGGTTTCCGAAGAATCTGGTTCTACCGAGAGGTCCCACTGGATGACCTGGTCATCTTCACTGGCAGAAGTGAACACAGTGCTGTCCGTCGGGTGCCACTCGAGGGAAGTGACTGGACGAGTGTGATGCTTGAATACTGCCACCGGATCACCTCTGAAACATCAGGAAGAATAAATATTAACTTATATAATAACATAGTGCCAGCAAATACCCCCACCATTGTGGTACTCATTGTACTTACTGTTGCAAACTAGGAACGGAGTAGCATAAGGTATTTTATACTCAACCACTTGGTTTAATTATATCAGTCTGCTTGGTTTCTTGACCCATATGTATGCACCACCGCTGTCGTCGTTACCGACAACTCTTTACCAACTCGGCTTGTTTTAGTCACACCACTGCTGTCGTTATAACTGACAATGCTTCACCAACCTGCTTTATTAATACACCACCGTTGCTGTTGTTACTGACGACACCCTACCGACCCACATTGATGACACTTTACAAACCTGGCCCAGCCCATCATGAATACACATACCGTTGTTGTTACTGACAGACAAGCATACTATAATTGTATAGATTATATTAACTACAAATTGGACACACTATTAGGGTGAACCATTGTGGTAAAACAAACTAAATAAAAACAACAACATAAAACAAAAACAACAAACAACAAACAAAAAACAACGAACAAACAAGCAAAACAATTCTATCCATAATGTCTGATGCCTCATTCTCGTGCTTGCTAGTTTAATTCAATGACATTGTAGGACACCATTTCCAACTGAGACCATTTCCAACTGAGACCAGAATTTGGTAAGAAAAATATCTTACTCACAAGTTGCTCTCTCTCTCTCTCCCTCAATATCAAGGGAAAAAAAAAAGTGCACTCACTTGCCGAATTGCCTGAGGTCCCACACTTTGATGATGCCATCGTCTCCACCTGATAACAAGAATGGTTCTTTACGATTCCAAGAGATAACGTTGACATCACTGTTGTGGGCGTGGCAGGTCAACATATTAGCTCTGTCTGGAGCAGCTCGGCAATCCCAAATCTTCACAGTCTGATCAACTGAGCACGACGAGAAAACCTGAATGTGAAAAATAAATACATAAAAATATATAAACAAACACAAGCAATCAAAATAAGAACCATAGCAACCACGAATAATTTACACTAAAATTATCCCAGCATACATCATGTACTTTGACCCCCGCATTATTGTCGATTCATGTTAATGAGCCGTAGACTTGCTGGCAAACCGTTCTCGAATAGACGGCCCTCTATGAATATGATTAGCTGGTAACGTGCATTCTTTTGGCCACGGCTGTAAAAGAATAGAGCTGCTAGTTCTCCTGTTTCATTCTAATTGCACTCCCCACTGGAAGGGTACATTTGCAAATAGTTCTAGTGTTGACCCGCTGCCGTTTCAATCAGTCTAATGTAGTGAGAGCTGTTTAAGGCAGTTGGGCGTAGTAAAAAAAATCTTTAACAGCTATGGGCCATCCAATCAGACCTAGCCACCAAAGTGCAGGTATGACCACTGCACACACTGAAAAACAAACAAACAAAACAAAAACAACTGCAATAATAAGATGTAGCCCAATTGAAAGTAACTATAGAAGATTCAACAGATAACCGATATTCCATCTAGAATCAGAACCAGTAACCGATAGATATTTGACTACATTTTTAACATTCAATTTTTAAATAATTGGAAATACTATAAAAATGGTTGATGAATAGATTCAAGAAAAGTCTTTTTTTTAGGTGCATATGAATAATACAATTTCTGCTCTTTGTGTTCTAGGTGGCTTCGTATGTGAAGAATACTTAATGATACCGCAGCAGAGTGCTATACTGGCACTATAGAAAACATCTTCTCGTGCTTCAGTAGCAGCAACAAAGTATTGGCAAATTTGGTGACCTCTTCTAGGATATTGCTGTTTCATTGTTCGTCCTCTAAGCTATAGGCAAACTCAATTATTATCAGCATTAATATGACACATACAAAAATTATTTTTATCGATTAATTATATCAACAAGGTAGGGAGCATTAGCGACCGATACCGATAATTAAAAACTGGAGTGTGACTAATACCGCCTGTGTGGCGTGCTACTCTTATTCATTTGATAGTCTTTATCATTGCAAGTGCTGTTTTTGCATTGTCAGAACTTTTATTTTGTTCGACAGATGACGACTATAATATTCATTGTGGCTTGAAACAGAATTTATCTGAAAGCCACTACCTTCTAAAAGGGAAAATGAAAATTACTGCCGGTGAAATTGTAAAAGGTTTCATAACCGTGAATATTCCAAATATTGTGGATTACGAGGCCGTTATTGGCGAGCGAGCTAGACACTTACAGGGGTAACACAATTGAAAATCGGGGATGTTTGTTTATTGGCGAGCGAGCGTAGCGAGCGAGACACTTACAGGGGTAAAAATGAAAAAATCGGGGATGTTTATATATTTGTATATATGTTTGGACGTACGTATGTCATTTTGTACTTTGACCCTCGCGTTTTTGTGTTAGTTATGTGGTCGACCCCGTCCCAAATTGCACTAAACAGAATCCTCTGGTTTAGCGATCAGTACCCGTATCACCCTAGAAATTGAATTGTTTACCGTTTTGAATTCTTTTGCGGGTGCAGTTAAAACTTGAAAACTTAAGGGACTATTCGAGTTAGTGGCGGTGGTAAGTCAATGCGTTCATGGTTATAAGCCGTGCGCAACAGTATTTACTTGAAAATACATTGTCCACTAGACTACTGCGAAGGTAAGTCTGTGTAGGTGCATGTCCAGTTGTGTCAAAGCATTGTGTGCTACAACCACTACTTAGCTAAAGAATATCACAAAGAAAACTTTTAAATAACGTGAATTGTTTTGTTGTTGTTGTTTTCTTTCTCTAAGCAGTTGCAGAGAGTTGTTACTATGGCACTGAAATCCCTTTACCCTGTATGCTAAATTTAAAAACTGGACCTTATTTTCAGTAGCTTCAGTGTTAGAAGTCAAAATCATTCATATAAAATAGTATAGTCTTTAGGCTCGCTCGCCATTTGTGCTCAAGCACATCACTAGTTTATTTGTATATATGTATGGACGTACGTAAGGTATTTTTGTACTTTGACCCTCGCGTTTTTGTGTTAGTTCGGTTGTCAACCCTGTCCCAAACTTCACTAAACAGAATCCTCTGTTTATCGATCAGTACCCGTATCACCCTAGAAATTGAATTGTTTACCGTTTTGAATTCTTTTGCGGGTGCAGTTAAAACTTGAAAACTTAAGGGACTTCCATTTCTATTCGAGTTAGTGGCGGTAGTAAGTCAATGAGCTCTTTGTCATGGTTATAAGCCATGCGCAACAGCATTTACTTGAAAATACATTGTCCACTAGACTACTGCGAAGGTAAGTCTGTGTAGGTGCATGTCCAGTTGTGTCAAAGCATTGTGTGTTACAACCACTACTTAGCTAAAGAATATCACAAAGAAACTTTTAAATAACGTGTATTGTTTGTTGTTGTTGTTTTCCTTCAATTCAAGCAGTTGCAGAGAGTTGTTACTATGGCACTGAAATACCTTTACCGTGTATGCGAAATTTAAAAACTGGACCTTATTTTCAGTAGCTTCAGTGTTAGAAGTCAAAATCATTCATATAAAAATAGTATAGTCTTTAGGCTCGCTCGCCATTTGTGCTCAAGCACATCACTAGTTTTAATGAGTAATTTTGAATATTACTATGGTAAAAAAAAATTCTGGGAGGACATTGAGGACCAATACTCAAGTAAGCAGAGGCAAAACTATTTTTTGGCCAATGAAACGAAGTTATCACATTTTATTTGAGACACAAGGAGCAGTTTGCCCGTCTATTGGTACTTGTTGATATTAGCCATTCCTTTGACTGTGACACAGAGAAACTTTGACAGTAAATATTAACTTTCCAGTATGTTTAGTGTCTATCCAGTTTCTTCATATTGGGTGTCAAAATTGTCAGTTCATGCATGTGACAGAACAGCTCCCAAATAGCAGGGCTGTGTACTAAATGCCTGTCCAGTAGGATCAGGTACAGTTTGAATTGCCATGTGGATTTCATAGTGACTGCCTTCTCACTAGCCTACAAAGAGATTGTAGCACCAAGCCTCTGCACTGAAACAGTGTCTTAGTCTCAAACATGAAATACTAATTCAAATATTCTGAGCTTCACTTAATGCATGTAAGAATATCATTACTTATTTTCAACCTCCAGGAAAGTTTTTATTTTAAGAATCGGTCCTGCTCCATTACCAGGAAAATGTGAGCAAGTGCAGGAGTGTGTTTGGGATTCCATCCAGGTAGCTGACATGGGCACTCAGTACAAGTATCCATGCACTGATGAGGTGAGACGCTGCATTGCTCTCTAACAGTCAGCCTAACCATTGATCTATTGTTGCAGATATGGTGCTCATGCTCTGGTGATATTGCCATAATTATGGAAGAGGAATTTCAAGTTGTTGTGGAAGAGGTTGGTATGTTTATTAAAGTGCATGCTGGTCATTATATTCTTGCTGGAACAAAAGGAAATATAATCATGAATGCCAGTGCAACCCTTTACCTGACCTCCTACAGAGTTGGACATGATCACTGGATCTGTGAACTCCATCACTGTGAAGGACTCTCTGGAGGTCTGCTGTCCTCATCTGTCCTTTGAACTCCACCCAGCTCCAGTGCATGGATGCTGGCAGGAGTTCGCTGGTTCCAGAAATGTAGCCATAGTTATTAGTCCATCTCGTGAAGTCCCTTGAAGATAATCGTCCACAATGACTCTCAGTCAGTTCTAGCCATTTGATGTGGTTGCTACCCTTTTTTTTGGTGTATGGCGATGTCTGTATGTTTTGATGTGTAGCCATGTTGAGTGCCATAGGATGCTGCCATGGTGGCTAGTCTGTATAGTTCTGTCTTCTCCCAGTATGTGGAGTCTCTGATGAAAATATATTGGTTTCCCTTAATGATACAAAGCTGGCCCTTTTTGTTTGGATGTTCCACCCACATTCATTAGTAGGCATACTTAACCATTCCTCGGCTAAAGACTGTGATTCCAAACTTGTCCTGTCCATTGTGAAGGAGAGGCGGAGGCAAATATGGATACATTGACATCAGATTGGAAGGAATGAGGAAGTTTGTTTTAAATCACACTTGTAACCAATTTAGCCAAACTCCTCCCCCACACCGACTGCATAGGATGTGATTCCTCCCTCGATGCTCGGAGGCTAATGTTCTCTCTGGAAAGCTCAATCATCTACACACACAAATTTACCTCAAAGAATACATGACTTCTATCTTCCTCAATGTAGCCATGTATGACAGCTGTTCTTACTAAAACAAATTGACCTTGGTTTGGCAATGAAGCTAGATGCTGGTAACTCAGAAATATTGTAAGCTCGATTCCATAAAGTTAGATTCGAGGAGCTCTGCATTCTTGAAAATATCAGCACAAACACCCCAAGCAGTACACTATGGTTCATTATGCATGAAGGATTTCTTAGAATACAGAAGTTTACTATAGATAACATTGTTATCAATGGTCACTATGCTCTAAATTAGTGAGGCACTGTGCAACCCTCAAGAACTAATATTTTTTAGAATCCTTCAGGCTTCAAGTACAGTTTCAAAATTGCAGTGGTTTCAACAATTTAGTGACAGTTTCTCACAGGAATGCATTGATTTATTACTACAGACTTCATTCTCATTTAGGACGACACATTTTAGTCCCATCAATTATTACAAGTAACACTTGCATATCACAAAAACAAATAAACAACTAAATACACACACACACACAAAAGGTGTCTGAGGCACTTTCTTCTGTTACAAGGTTTTAATGTCATAAATTCATCACCACTTTTCGTGACTTGAAGAAGTTGATGATTCTTCAAACAACAGAGCAGTACAAAGTTCTACACCAACTGACTTAAAACTGCCGAGTGAAAATAAGTGACTACCACTGAATAAGCAAATGTGACGGGCTCTGCAAAATTCAGGAATTTGCTTAAAAAATTGAAAATCCTGATACTTATTGAAAATTACTCAACTTGAAAAAAAAAATACTTACTTCTCCAACAACGAAACTTTAGCAAATACATTACTGCTTCTTCAAATCATTTGTATATGAACAATGCACCCTTAGCAATTTAGCGTACGAATAACGACAAAGTTTACAAACACCATGAGTAAGTTTCATTAACACTCCTTAGCAAACTCATTCCCTTTGAAACTGGCTTGTGAGGCTTCATAGAAAAAGTATAAAAGGATGTAGATTCAACTCTTCACGGTATTATTTGTGTTCAGTCTACTACCAGTATGCATTCAGGCATGACATTGGTAGCTGAGATAGGGAAGTAGCAAGAGATAGTTTCTCAGGAACTTCATGTATGGCTACTGAATCAACCACTCCGTCAAAATGCAGCAAATCACCAGCTACAACAAACACTTCAAAAGCTGATACAAGCAAAGAAGCTATGAAGCCACTGGCTCAGCAGAAAGAGAACAGAGCATGTCCCGAGAAACTCCACTTGGGCCCCAGAGGTGATGTGGCAGTATTTCAGTCACAGTGCGGGGAAGTGCAAATGGACTCCATGGAAGACTACAACATACATACGCCACTTCAAGAAGCAGTAGAAGGAGGAAGACCAAGTGCAATGGTAACTGGCACAAAATAATGGAAGAATTTTTTTTTTTATAACTTTGACACTTAAAAACTTTCAATTGTTACGGTTCTATTATTATTGATATAGTTAGCAGTCATAAAAAGGAGGTTACCAAATAAAACAATAAGTTGGGGGGGGGGGGGGGGGAAGGGAGGGACAGAGTTACTACAGTTCAGGACTGATGCAGTGGAACGTCACCTAACTTAATAATCGTACTTGCACGCATATTCTTCGTTCCGTCGATTCTACACTACACGTCGTCGATGTCTTTATGTTTATATTTTTGCATTTTATTCTTAGTTACCAGTTTTTTGTTCAACTCAAATGTCTCAAACTCTTATCTCTCACATATTATACTGTATTGTGGTTCCTGTATTTGTCTGGAAATATTTTATTATTAAAATATACAGTCGAACGAGATACAACGCTTGGAATTTACGACTCCAAGTAAAAGGAGCAGATCTTAAGATCTACATAGGTTGCTTGGGAATACCTAAACTGAACAACTACTCTTGAGTGGCCACTCCTCAGTTCCTGATACCAATCCCTGAGTACGGTGGAATGTGGCTTAGAAGAATAATTAGTTATATTTAAAGCAAAATGGTGATATAGAATGGTGCAGTGGTGCACAAACTGAGTAGTAACTGAAAGTGGGCTTGCTCAAGGCCAGTATATATTGTAATGAGTAGTTGTGAAATAACAACCAACTGTCGTGTACATGGATGGAAGGCAGCCATAAAACCGGGAAAAGTGGCCAAGTTCCAGGGATGAGCACCAGCATTTGTGTGTAGTTGTGTGTTTGAGCTGCTCAAACCTAGATGGAAGGCAGCCATGGAAAAGTGGACAAGTTTAGCAGACAGATGAGCACTAGCATTTGTGTGTAGTTGCAGGTAGTAGTGCAATGAGAAATAACAACATGAAATGTGGAGTTATTTCACAAGTCATGGTCATTGGCGAGCGAGCGAGACACTCTCAGGGTTAACGCAATCGAGATTTCGCTATATTTATTTATCTGTTTATGGGGTACGTGAGACTTCTATTTTCGCCCGCGCTTCTAATTACGTAAGTTAGGTAAAACGTTCACAGTTCCAGTATTTTTCAATTAAAGAGCGCGGAGAATCCTGCTGCACTGCCTTACGCAGCTTTGTTTCAACCAAAAAGTTTACAGCTACTCTCTTCTTGAAACAATTGTGAAGTCTTTGTCAAGCTGCGCTTCTTTGCCACTGCTTTTGAAGTTTATTCAGGTAATTCTGTTAGTTTAGTCTGGGATCAGAGACTTTAGATTCTCTGATGCTAACTGAGAATGGAAAGGGTTACACTGTGCACTACAGTGCTATTCAGAGCTGCACCACTAGTGTTAGTGTTGTACATACCACAGGTGGTGTTATAATAAAGTGTTAGTGTAGGGTGGTGTTATAATAAAGTGTTAGTGTATGTTTTACGTTGTACATCTGATGGGTGGGTACAAAAAGTAGCTGTTTTGTGTGGTTTTGTGCAGTTTGCTGCGCGCGGCAAAAGCAGCTGTTTTGCCCCCACCCACCAAACCTTCACAATTAGAGACACAAATAAATTTTTTTAATGAATTTTAAAAAATATACTATTATTTTTTAGTAATAAGGGGGGGAGGGGGGTGGCGGGGGGGGGGGGGGTGGGGGGGGGGGGGGGGGGGGGGGGGGGGTTGTGGGGGGAGGAGGGGGGTAGTATTTGATTATATAGTATCATGATATTTTAGTATCATGATATTTTGTAAGGCAATACTGTACAACACTAGGTCATGTATTTGAAGATATCATTGTGATATGACTTTCCCTTATCCTCATAGTCCAAATGGTAGTGCCGCCACCAGGGATGTTTGTTGAAATGATGTAGGTGTATTCAAAAACACAAATACACACTGTACACTATTATAACAAAATCCAACAAAACACTGGCTCCTTTTTATAGGTAGCCAGCACTGCCGTTGGCAAATATTTAACAACCAATGAAAAGATATTAATGATACATAATTTAAAGTTCATGAGTGAGTTTATGTTCGATACTGAAGTCTGTCGTGAAATAGTACTTTACTGAAGTTTGAAGTACTTTACGCTTGGGCCCAATATATATATATATGTATATATTCCACCCTAGATATCTTCACACTGATATCTTTAGGTACATGACCCATGTAATAACTCACTGTATTTTACACTGTTATTTCAAGCTGGCTACCTCAGGGAACAAGTGGGTATATTAATGCAGCTGTTGGAGGAAGCAGACATTCCTGATCCAAGTGCAGGTATCATATGTTGGACTAGAGTCTATTCATGTGTGTTGTGAATATGTGTGTACTTGTTGTGTGTGATGTACTGGGCAAGCTCATTACCCCTGTAGTTATAGCAACAGGCCAAACTAGTCAATAATTTACTAGGTTTATACAGCTACCTTCCTTCTGGTGTAGCCTACTGCTAAAATAGCTGCTAAAATATCTGCTGGGGGTGTGGGTAGCCCCTACAACCAACTTTAGCTGTGAGTTACCCTACCTCTAGTACTAACTACAGTAACAAAGGTATCTAGTGTGGAATAAACCACTTATTACACTTGTCAGAGTGATATGGCAAGATATTTCACTCTCAGGCTTTATTTTCACTCTGCCTCTGGCTCTTGAAAATAAATTAGCCTACTCATGAAATATTTCACCATATCACACTCTGACTCAGTGTAATAGTACTATATATACATATACATACATTATATATATTCCACCATAGATATCTTCACAATGATATCTTTAGGTACATGACCCAGTGAAGTAACTCAAGATATTTCATGTTTCATATTCAAGCAACCAGCCATTTTCAGGTTTTTTTACAGCTCCCTTCCTCTTGTGTAGAGTACTCAAGCTACAGAGTTAGAACAGCTGCTAAAATATCAGCTGTGGGTGAGGTAATTTCACTCCCAGGCTTTAATTTCACTTGTCTCTGACTCATGAAAATAAATTAGCCTGCTCATGAAAATTTCAGGTATTACACTCTGACTCATGCAATCAGTACTACTGTAATATATATATATATATATATATATATTTATTCCACCCTAGATATAATTCGCAATGATATTTTTAGGTACTTGACCCCATTTCCCTTGTAGTTATGGCAACCGGCCAAACTTTTCAATTTTTACAGCTACCTCCCTCAGTGTACCCCTGTTAGAGCAGCTGCTAAAATATCAGCTGGGGGTGTGGGTAGCCCCTACAACCAACTTTACCCTGTGAGTTACCCAACCTCTAGTCTAATAGTGCAGCAGCATAGTCCAAAATAGTGGACATATTGTGCACTTTTATGTAAAAGCACCAAAATTGGTATAGATGTAGGTTAATACCTAATAAACATTTTTGGATATGGAGGCACTCGCTAATTAATTCACTGTTGCTGTAGCAACACCTACAAAATGGCAGCTATACATGGGGCTAGTAAGGTGGTGTGCATACCTATTGCAAGCAGCTGCAGGCTGTTAGTGATAATAGGGTGTTTGTACATGTTTGCATGTACACATTATGTGCATGCACATGCAGGCAAAGCACATGGTACTAGATCTAGTAAAATGGCATCCTCTAAGAACTTCAGACTTGTGGATACTTGGGAGGCATCTACATCTCGCCAGCCAGCTGAAACTAACTGGGATCTTTGTGTTCTGTGCCAGCAGGAGACAGTTGAGTCACTAGTCTGCCCTTTGCATTCAAAAAGGAAAGATGTTGGAAAGGGATACCACTCCCTTGCTGAAAATCTAGTCAAATTTGATGAATTGAGGAAACTACCAGGAACCTTACAGTTGGGGAGAATTGATGAAGGCCAAGGTATTGAAGAAGCTATGATTACAAATCAGGCTAAGTGGCATAAGACATGTAGACTCCGTTACAACAAAAAAATGTTGGAAAGGGCACAGAAGAGAGGACATGAAAGCCCAGATAGGGATGGTGCTTCACGCAAATGTAGCAGATTGCAGTCTTCAAGTATGCCCATTGAGGTTTCTTGCTTTTTCTGTGGTCAAACGGCTGGTAATGATGGCCTACACGAGGTGACAACATTTCAGGTAGACCAACGTGTGCGTGAGTGTGCTGAACTTACTGGGGACAGTATGCTCTTAGCCAAGCTCTTTGCTGGTGACATGGTAGCCTTAGAAGCAAAATACCATTCCAAGTGCTTGTTAGCTCTGTATCACCGTGCAGAGAAGGTACACACACAGAAAGGAGCACACACTGAAGAGAATGAAATATCAGGAATTGTTCTCGCTGAACTTGTTGCATATATTGAAGAAGTTCGTTCAGAAGGAAATACTGCACCTGTTTTCAAGCTTGCTGATGTGGCCCAACTCTACAAGTCTAGGATGCAACAATTTGGTGTTGTGAGTGAGAAAAGGATGCATACAACACGACTGAAGCAAAGGCTACTTGAACACTTTCCTGATATGCGAGCTCAAACCAAGGGGAGAGACATCATGCTTGTATTCGATGATGACATTGGTGTTGCACTTGGTAAAGCCTGTGAACAAGACAGAGATCGTGATTCTGTTATTCTTGCTCGTGCTGCACAAATTGTCCGCCGAAATATCTTTTCTTCCAAACCCTTCACTGGGTCATTTGAAGATAACTGCCAGGAGACATCTGTGCCACACTTGCTGCTTGCACTGGTCAGTATGGTGCTGGAAGGCCCAAGTATCAAGGACCAAAGTTATGAGTGTTCAAAACAAGCGGCACTTTCAATTGCCCAGCTTTTGAAGTACAACAGTGTCAAGCATATGCGTCAACATCAAGAGAGCAGCCGAGCTGTCCGACACAAATCTGCACAAGAATCACCTCTTCCTATCTACATTGGGTTAATGCTGCATGCACAAACTCGAAAAAAAGATTTGGTGGACAAGCTTTTCAGTCTTGGCCTCAGCATCTCTTACGATCGAGTACTGCACCTTTCAGCTGAGATGGGAAACAGTGTGTGTCAACTTTTTCATACGGAGCAAGTTGTCTGTCCCCCAGTGTTGAAAAAGGGTCTATTCACAACATCTGCTTATGGTCAAGATTGTCAATAGCAGATGTTGTGAATAGACCCTTTTTCAACATTGGGGGACAGACAACTTGCTCCGTATGAAAAAGTTGACACACACCAGGGTTTCATTTAGGGGGGGGCGAAAGGGGGCATTTGCCCCCCCTTGGGTTCTAAATGCCCCCCCTTGGATTCTAAGTGCCCCCCACCCTTTTGAAAGAACCGATATTTATTAAGAGAAAAATGTAAACCAAATTAATAATAAACAATATTCACACAGCAATTCGTCTAGGTTTTTTGTTCCATACTGTAATAATGTCATTTAATTGTGTAGATGAGAGCGTCTCGGGTGTCTCCATGGCTATTTTCATCAAATAGGATAATTGTGATTGCCCAATTCGATTTCGAATTCGTGTTTTAATTAGTTTCATTTTGGAGAAGCTCCTTTCCACTGAAGCAGTGCTGACAGGGATAGATAGACATATGTTTGCCAGGGTGCTAATGTTTGGAAAAATTTCACTAAGCATATCACTTGTGGTGAGCTCTTTCAACTGCAAGTGCAGGTTACGTTTCGGCTTCTTCAATAAGTAGCTTCGAAATGTTTTCCACTCCTCTCGGGTTTCGCGGGAAATAAGAGCTTCTTTGGTGTATTCATCTCCACCAGCAGTCTTAGCAGGCAGCTCTGCACCATAGTGAGCTAATAGTACATCTATTAAGTCCTCACCGTATGTATGGAAGTCAGAAGAGTCAGCAGCTGGCACTTTCTTCGGATCAAAGATGCCAAATGAGGAGACAATATCTTGTGAAATAAATCTGCTGGATATGTTTGCCTTCAGCATCCTGATAAACGGTTCAGCCACTTGTCCTTGGAATGTAGCAATGCTTTCCGTGGTTAACGTGATGTCAGTGACTTCTTCGATCTCATTCTTTGCATCCATCAGTTCTAATACCCAGTTAGCAGCAGGTAACATGGCATCATCAAGTGTATTGAGAGTGGCATCAACAAGAGGGGTGATAGCTGTCAAGTCTATTCTCTCAGTCTGGAGAGCTCTGCTCAACTTCGCCACTTGTGGCAGAACATAATCAAGGAGGTATATGGCCACTAAAGTTGAGGGCCTACATAAGGCTTTACTGATACCTAGAGCTTCAGGTGCATGTGTCTGCTCATAGATATTGTTTAGAGCAGTCACAATTGCACTGTAGCTAGCTTTGACTGCCTTCACACAGCGTTCATGGGACAGCCAGCGAGTATCTGATGGTTTCACAACTTTCAGCTCAGGTAAGTCAAGCACCTGCTGTACTGCTTTGAGACTCTCAGCTCGCTTAGGAGAATAGTGGAAAAATTTCCAGAGGGTGGTGAGTGTGATGTACACATGTTTTATCCCACTGGTAGCATTAGCTGCTTGAACGCATGCTAGCTGTAGCAAATGGCAATGGCAGTGTACGAAAAGTGCATGAGGTGAAATTTTCTTCAGGAGACTCTGCACACCATTGTGTTTCCCAGAGAAAGTAGCTGCTCCATCGAATCCCATACCCACCAGCTTGCTAATCTGTATGTTTTTATCTTTCATGAATTCAACAAGGGCAGAATAAATAGTCTTTGCATCAGTAGCTTTCAATGGAACTATATCCAAGAAGTGCTCAACAGGTTGACCGTCCATGTTCACCCAGCGGAAGAAAATTGAAAGCTCTTCTGTGGTCGTCACATCAGTGCACTCATCTGCCATTATGCTGAAATGGGAAGCTTGGCGAAGCCGTTTCAGTAAACATTCTTCAGCCCATAAGCCAACTGCCTCAACAAATTCAACAACAGCAACTTTAGATGTGTAGGTTGCATTTAATCTAGCTCTTTCAAGGAACCCCTTTAAATCTTCTGCACCACAACTTACGATTAGATCAATAAGTTCATCAAAATTTGTTGTGTGGGGAATGTGGCGACGAGCTAGAAAATGGGTGCAACGAATTAGAGCTTTAATGGCCATTCTGTTCTTCAACTTTTCCTCATCATTAATTTGTTGGAGTTGCTGAATGACTGACCCTTCTTGTAGTGCTGTAGCTGCAGCCATCTCTGCTTCACATGATAGGAGGTGAATATCACTCTTTGCATGAATTTTCATCTTCTCTATTGCCTTCTTCCAGTTCGTGAAAGGTTTTGAGATCCATGTTCCTCCTGTTCTTTGAAGAGAAATTCCTCTCTTCCTGCAAACCTTACAAAAAGCTCCTTGGAAATTTTTTATCAAACATCAGCCAATTGAAGCTCTCTTCCCATTTTTTGTTGTATTTTCGACTGCTTGCAGTGATTTTCTTGCTTTTCTCATGTGTAGTTAATCTTTCCTTTGCATGCTTCTCATGGACAATTAATCTTTTCTTGGCAGGACTTGGCTCCAAAAACTCAGTATCAGATTGATTGCTGTCAATTTTATCTTCTGTGTCACTGCTACTTGAGTGGCCAGGTGACTTTGAAGAGCTTGCACCACAGAAGAAAGAGCGAATATCCATTTGAGACTATCTTAAGCTGTCAGGGACTACGAGTGCTTAGAGTTCTGGTTCTGGAAGTTGTAGAATCTGTATAGATCAAAACTCAACAACTGCTACGGTGAGCTGAGGGCTGGCCTTTTTATAGCCAGCCAGCAACCGTAAGTGTGAATCAACGTGTGATAAACCTAAGGGGAGGTGAGAGTCAGAGTTGAATAGTGTGTGAAAAGCATCTAAATAGTGATTGTCACAGTTGACTGAAAATTGCTAGACGGTGGAGGTGAAAATGAGTAGCTGAATTAACTTGTCAGGATCTGACATATGCAGACCTCATTAGATAAGATTATGTTTTTTTAATGTAGGACATAGGCCTTCCAATAATTCTATTTCACTCCCATGGTGACCAGTGCCGCCCGCCCCCCCTTACATTTTCAAAACTCTATTTTGCCCCCCCTTGCAAGAATGTCTGGATGAAACACTGCACACTGTTTCCCATCTCAGCTGAAAGGTGCAGTACTCGATCGTACAGCCAAGGATTCTTTTCATGGTACTGGAATTTCACTGATGCAGCACCCCACCAATGATGAAGAAATGGTAGTGCATAGTGCCATTGTAGTAACTGGTGCTGGTTCAAGAACTGTTGCCCACCTACCACGTTTCTATACAGAGGTACCACCTATTGCAACAAGTGTTAAACACTCAGCTGTACCTGCCTCTGACTTAACATCCATTAAACAAGATGACTACAAGAAGCAGGCTGAGGGAGAATACAAATGGCTGAAAAATGTGAGATGTGTTCTGAAGGAAAGCACTGAGTTTGGAAGTGTCGAGAACATATCATGGGCTGCTTTTCATGCACAGAATCAAGACAAAAGGGACCGGATCATCACACCAACAGCCTTGCTCCCTCTGTTTCAGGAAAGTGCACATACAGTGGCAATGATTAGGCATTCCATGGATATGGTGAGAAGGGCTGTTGAGCATCTCAATGCAGGACAGACTCCTGTTTTGACATTCGACCAGCCACTCTTTGCCTTGGCCAAACAGATTCAGTGGCAGTGGCCAGAGAAGTATGGAGAAGAGAAGATTGTGGTAATGTTTGGTGGCCTCCACATAGAAATGGCAGCTTTGAAGACCGTTGGTGACTGGCTCGAAGGCAGTGGCTGGGCTGAAGCTCTGGTCCAAGCACAAATCGTGACTGTGGGAATGGCTGATTCGCTACAAAAAGCATCGCATGTTATGCGCACAAGAAGGGCTCACCAAGTTACAGTTGCTGCCTTATATATTCTGCAGCATTGTGCCTATGACCACTACAGTCTTACCTGTTCAGAAGATGCCCCACTGGACTTTGACTCATGGTGTGATGAGAGAAAACAAAACTGCCCCCAGTTTCAATACTGGACAATAGCAATGGAGCTAGAGATTTGTATTCTCACTCTCGTGCGCTCTTTCAGAGAAGCTAATTTTGCCATGTACCTTGATGCCTTAGCGGAACTTGCTCCATGGTTTTTTGCACTTAATCACACTAACTATGCCCGCTGGATTCCAGTACATCTAAGAGACATGTCTCTACTCTCCAAGTCACACCCAGATATTTACAGGGAATTCAATGCTGGCCACTTCACAGTTCAGAAGACGAAGCGAGTTTTCTCGGCTATGCCCAATGCCCATAGATCAAGCTCATGAACAAAACAACGCTCATGTAAAGGGTGATGGTGGTGCAGTTGGCCTTACTGACAATCCGAGTGCTCTGAGGCGCTGGATGATAGCTGGGCCAGAGATAGCCAGAGTAATTGGGCAGTTTGAGGTGCAAAAGAATCGCAAAGTGGACACACGTCACCACGATCAAACACCTGCTGTGCAGGCATCTTTTGCAAGAGATGTTAACTCTTTAGTGAGTGTCATTGAAGAGTTAGGAAACCCATTCAAAGAAGAAAGCCAAGATTTACTTGTTCTTGATACCAAGGAAATCACAAATCCTGCTGTCGTGAACACAGTCAAAAGTGTCAAGTGCATTGGTCAGGATCAATTTCAAGCTTTCACGAAGGAATGTCTTATTGACAGGACCAAATCAATTCATGACACAATCCATCGCAATAAGTTACCACTGTTTAATACTCCAGTACTCAAGGCATCCAAAGGACAGCAACAGTTGAGCTCCTTGAAGTGTGATATAGAACTCTTCTCACGATTATATATTGGATGTCAGACACGTGATGGGAACCTGGATGAATTTTTCCGACATGAGAATCAATCATGTCCCCCATCACTTTCTACAGCAGGGAAGCTCAACCTTGGCACTAAGAGTGACATGCTGGAGTGTCTAGAAGGTCTTTCTGAGGTACAGCACAGAGCACCCAAAGTCACCACTATAGTCATTGATGGAGCTGCTATTGTTCAGATGTTGAAGCCAGGTGCTGCAAAAACATTTGAAGAATATGCTCATCAAGTATTCATCCCTCACATAACAGAAAAATTTCATCATGTGTCACGTTTAGATCTGGTATGGGACAGGTATTTAGCTGACACTCTCAAAGCAACAGCCCGATTGAAACGTGGTAAAGGAGTACGCAGACGTGTTGTTGGCTCCGCACCTCTACCATCGAACTGGCTAAGCTTCTTACGTGTGGACCTCAACAAGAGTGAACTTTTCTGTTTTCTCTCAAAGGAACTCCTTGCATCTTTCAAGCAGGAAAGAGGAGAACTTGTCATTACTAATGGGGACCAGGTACTTTGTGTGCCAGCACAACCAGATGTACACTTACTTGCACCATGCAATCATGAAGAGGCTGACAGTCGAATGATGTTGCATATAGCACATGCTGCACAGTGTGATCATCACCAAATATTGGTACGTACTGTTGACACTGATGTTGTGGTGTTAGCTGTGATGGTAGCTGCAACCCTGCCAGCAGGCATGGAAGTTTGGCTAGCTTTTGGAGCTGGAAAGCATCTCCGATATATAGCAGCCCACCAAGTAGCAGCTTGTCTTGGATCAGAGAAGTCTCTAGCCCTTCCCATGTTTCATGCACTGACAGGGTGCGACACCGTGTCGGCATTTGTTGGGCATGGCAAGAAGACTGCATGGGCAGCATGGAATTCTTTTCCTGAGCTTACTAGTGGACTATTAGCCCTGGCTCATGGCCCCACTGAGATACCCCAACAAGCCATGCAGGTGATTGAGAGATTTGTCATACTTATGTATGACAAAACCAGCACCTGTAGCAGTGTTAACAAAGCTAGGAAGAAGCTCTTCACCAAGTCTACAGCTGTGAAGAGGATTCCACCATCACATGCTGCTTTAGAACAGCATGTCAGAAGAGCTGTCTTCCAAGGTGGACATGTCTGGGGGCAAGCACTAGTTCCGCACCCAATACTCCCTTCTCCAAGTAGTTGGGGTTGGATCAAGACTGATGGAGATCTGTATGAACCACATTGGACCACACTTGCTGAAGCTTCGAAGGCATGTTATGAGTTGATCTCTTGTGGTTGTAAGAAGGGATGTCGTACTAACTGCAAGTGCAAAAAAGCTGGACTGCAATGCACTGCACTTTGCAAGTGTGAAGGGGAATGTACAGCAAGCTAACTGCACACAACAATTCATGACACTATTAGCATACATAAGCATGTACTTATGATTCCAATTTTATGATTCCAATAATTTTCTATGATCACGATCACATGTTCTTTGTTTGCTATCCAGCATGCTGGTTTTGGATGGTCAGAACCAGTTTAAGCGCCATATATCTAAATTTAGCATGACAACCAATTTGAAGCGGTTGCTATGGCAACCATAGAAACATTTGTGAGTGCCTCCATATCCAAAAATGTTTATTGGGTATTGCTCTACATCTGTACCAACTTTGGTGCTTTTACATGAAAGTGCACAATAAATTTGTAATACTGCTGCACTATAACTACTGTATGTAGTGAAGATATCTAGTGTGGAATAAACCACTTATTTCTTCACTCTCAGGCTTTATTTACTGGCTCTGTGAAAATAAATTAGCCTGCTCATGAAATATCAAATTTGACCACAGTCAGTATTTTTACTGTTTTACAGCTTTGACACTTTTGCCAAAATTCCTGGTTTTGGCAGAGCCTGTCACAAATAATGGAAAATAATTCTCAAAGCTGAAATATCTATAATAGTGTCAGCAAGTTCCAAACTATTAATTTTCTCATTTGCCAATGACAAGGAATAAATATAATAAGACAATAAGAGGGTACACTTCACCCTTCAATAACAGAGAGTGCAAACAAAATACACTTCAAGTGACAAATCAAATAAACAATAACACCTTAGATTTACACTTTCCGCTTTATAACACGGCAAGTGTGAACATTATTAAATTGAATTTTACAACAAACATAAAGTGTCAACATCTTCGAGAATTTCTCAAGTAACAAAATAATAATAAAGGTGAGACAGTAAAACAATAACCTCTCCGTCTTGTTCCTTTATCATCCTTTACAAGCAATGACTGCCATGTTGGGGAACTATTTAATGACCCTATACCAATTTTTCAGTTTGGATCACCACTCACTTTATCTTTTAAAATATCCTTTACCAAATGCATGGTTTCTTGAATGACACACATTCAACTTACTGTTGTGGATCTTCCTTAGATAATAGCTATCTAATCACCAAACTCTTAGCCAAGCTGTTACCGGTAAATACAACAAGTCTGTCTGCAAAACAGCACTAGCCAAATGAGTTAGCGAGTTAGATGGAAAGCTAACTGAGATGGTGAGGACCACAGTACACTGAAGAGAAGAGCAAAACTACAGAAGAACTTCCAAAAGAACAACCAACCTAAAATTCTTCATTTACACTCCAACTTAATACAAACACAAAGGGGGAAAGATTCATAGAAATAATAATCTATATAATAATACGCTAGTGTGTCAGTAACGATGACAGTGTGTATTCATGAATAAGCCACGAGTTTAGCAGTCGGTAGAGTATCGTCATTACCTGGGAGGAAAGAGAAAGAGAAATAAGGTACCGTGTGTGACTTGAAGTGCGTGACGGAAAGTGTGTTTACCTGGTAGAAGAAAAGGAGAAGCAGGAGAACACAAGAGTCAGCAAAAAAATAAATAAATAATAATAAATAAAATAAAATAAATAAATAAATAATAATAATAAATAAAAAAATTAATTAGTTGTGTGCTTGAGCACAAATGGCAAGCGAGCCTAAAACTGGACTATTGTTAAACGATTGATAACTTCTAACACTCAAGCTACTAAACTAAAGTCGACTTTTTAAATTACGTATATATACGGTAAAGGCATTCAATGCCATAGTAACCGCTCCCAGCAACCGTTTGAATTGGAAAAAAAAAAAAAAAGCAACAAAATCAAGTCACGTTACTTACAACTTTTTTTTTTTTTGTGATATTCTTAGTAGTAGTTGTAATGCACAATGTTTCACACAACTGAATCTACCTACACATGACTTTAATGGGGGTTAACGGAAGAGCCAAGAGTATAAGCAAAAGGGGCGGAGATAGGGGTCAGTGTAGCGGAAGAGGCGGCCCCCTACAGGGGAAGCGCATGAGCAGTACAGCACAATATGGATAGCAATACGCGTGAGCTACACCAAAGTCTGAAGCTAAACTGGGTGCTAATTAGGGTTAATTGTTGTTGATGTTCACACCAATTAGCACTCAATTGTCCAATTTGCTTGGATTAGTGAAGTTTAGACTAACAAACTTTAAAAAGACTATCTGTTTTATTTCTTTTTTTCTTAATAGTTCTATTCAGAAAAAAATATTTATGAACACACAAGAGTTCTGTGTCTTGGGTCTGCTTTGGCAACTGCCCTATTTACATTTAGCAGTTTGTTTTTGCTTTTTGCCAGGTTTACTATCTGACTCGTTTTAATGATCTAATTCTTTTAAAAAGGGTTTGACACCCTTCGAAATGGTTTGAATAATTAGACCAGCCTGTTCTAAAATAGTCTGGCCAGTGGTCTGGCCTGTTTTTTAAAACGTTCTGGCCTTTTTGATAGAAGTTAAAATCAATCATTTAACTATAGTGTAGTTTTAGGCTCGCTCGCCATTTGTGCTCAAGCTACATGAAACTACAGTGTTGTTGATTTATTTTAACTCCTAACATTCCAGCCACAAAAACTTTCTTGGTGCTCCTGTAAGTTTTAAAGAATTCAAAGCGGTAAACAATTCAATTTCTAGGATGGTACAGGTAATGATCAATAAACCAGAAGATTCTGTTTAGTGAAGTTTGGGACGGGGTCGAACACGGAGTGAACACAATAATATGGGAGGGTCAAAGTACAAAATGACATACGTAACGTCCACACATATGTATATATAAACTAGTGATGTGCTTGAGCACAAATGGCGAGCGAGTCTCAAGTTAGGTGGTACATAAAACTGCAGTATTGCCACCACATAATTATATTAAGCTTAGTTCAATTACAAGCAGTAGTATAATAGCAGTTGAACATTAATAGCATAAAAATACAAAATTACTCTCTTACATGAGTAATGGTAACCTCTGTATGACTACCTCAATTACCAGTAACTCTTGAACAAGCTCTCAGCTACAAAAAATAAAAATAATAAAAATAGGATAGTATTATTTTTGTAATTCAAACAAATATGGAGTTACTACTTATCTAAATTTCCTGAGTATTGGTACTTTCTGTAGTATCAAATTGAAGCCATTCTGACTATCTGAATTACTTGTAATTCTTGACAACAAGTTCAAAGCTACAAAACAAAAGACCTTAATTTTAGTAATCAAATACAAAATTACCTTTTTACGTATTCTTGAGTAGTGGTAACAGTAGTATCAAATTGAAGCCATTCTGACTATCTGAATTTACCAGTCACTCTTGACAACAAGTTCTCAGATACAAAAAAGAAAGGCCAGAGTTATTTATGTAATTTTAGCTAACAAATATGAAATTACGTATTTACCTCAGCTTCCCCCGAGCAGTGGTAGCTTCCTTAGCATTAATATCAAGGCATTCTGACTACTGGTGGGTCTTGACAACCAACAGTTGGCACTTCATAGCCTCCTAAACGGCGAATTGAAAAGTAAGTCTGGTAAAGGGTCTTCAATGCCTTAGTAACCGGTGGCAGCAACTGTTTGTGACTTGAAAAACAAGCGTTTTCGCAAGAATTCTCTCACAATTTTGAGCCCAAGCTTAAAGTAAGACTTGGTTAATGTCATAGTATCCCAAGAAACTGGAGTCAAGCCTGAAAAGCCGTGATTTTAGGAGAAAAAAGCCACCCACACGCGTTTCAGAGGCATACGTACCATCCATCCATACATATATAACATATACCCAATTTTGCATTATCCACCCCTAATACTGTCTCGCTCGCTTGCCAACAAACAAATACCCCCAATTTTTAACTGTGTTACCCCCCCCAATTTTTAACTGTGTTACCCTTGAGAGTGTCTCACTCGCTCCGCTCGCTCACCAATAAAAAAAATAATAATAAAAAATAAAGTGAGAAAAGGCTGACTGATATAACTTCTTCAATGAAGAAGTGAAAGAAAACACACAGAAAGGACAGAGAAATGAGGTGGTGGGGGGCGGGCGGGGCTGGAGAGACAGACAAAGGAGAAGAAGGGAATCTGTGAGTTGAGAGGAATGAGAAAACCTAAGATGACTCAAGAAGAAAGGGATCAGCAGAGGGAAGCCATGGATTCTTCTTAATTTTGCAAAGATTAGTACATAAGCACCACGGAGTGGCGGGTATTTGCTGGTAATAATAAAGCAAAGTCTGCATCAAACCCATATTATATAGAAATGGTAATAATAATGAAGGTGCGAGCCCTCAGTGCTACTATTTATAGCGAAATCATTTCTC
>WLWD01002812.1_pt1 | contig 25400 bp, 15 predicted proteins | sample 6712731 | NCBI WGS metagenome assembly WLWD01 (sample SAMN12718690, study PRJNA576275) | sponge metagenome | isolation source: marine sponge | host: Mycale hentscheli | place: New Zealand: South Island, Marlborough, Capsize Point | collected 2014-11-01 | reverse complement strand
AGTATAGGGTGCTTTGAGTTTGTTACTGTTATTGATCTATGTCAAGCATCGACACTAAATCAATTCACGATTAGATTGAAAGAAAGATTTAAAAAAAAAATTCAAAGTGGAAAACGGAGAGAGAGAGAAAGAAAGAAGAAGATTGAAAGGAAATAGGAAAATTATCTTTTCCGAATTGTTGTTGTACAGCTGCTAATAAAGGAGCAGTGGTGGTAATTATATTTTGTAATCGTATGTAGGCGGAGAACAAGTTAAAAAAACAACAACCCCTTTTCCCTACTCATCTTTTGCTATCAAGAGAAAAGCAAAAAAATTAAACACAGTATTTGGGGCCTTCTTTATGTGTGTAGCTAATTAAAAATAACAACAACCTTGTTTGGCACATATTGCTACTAAATTAGTGTTTGTTTAAAGCAAGTGTGTGTGTGGGTTAGGTCATTCTTAAAGTTCAGCAATATAGCAGAAATCACATCATTAAGTTTTTAAATTACAATTTTATTTTATTATTATTGTAGATCTACAGAATGTAGACATCACCCTCAGAATCTTGTTCAGACCAGAGGAGGAAGAGTTGCCCAAGATCTACGCCACTGTGGGCGTGGACTATGACGAGCGTATCTTGCCATCTATCACTACTGAAGTGCTCAAGGCTGTTGTGGTAGGTTAATAGAAACACTTGAAATGACAAATCGCCTATCAGGACAGATTTTTTTTCTTGAGTGTGTTGCTTATCATATTGTTCACTGACTTGGGTTCAAGTGCCACATCCATAACTTCTTGATCTCTTTTTTTTTTTTTTTTTTTTCTTTTTTTTTTCTTCTTCTCTCTCTCTGTTTTCCCCCTCTCTCTCTCTCTCTCTTTTTTTTCTTTCTTTCTTTCTTCCATTTATCATAATATCAATCACTGCAGTTATCATAACTTAGCGTTGGTATTTAGTGTTTGAATCACTGGTGAAGCACACACAGTTATTGGTAATACTCTACAAACGTTTGTAATATTGCTTAGGCTATCAGGTAATATTTGTAAGAGGTATTGGTCAGAATCATTGGCTTTTTTTCATCTGCATTCAGTAGCACTTTTTTTTTCTATCCTAATCTCTTAGTGGGAACAATTTAATGGATTCACCCTCACAGCTTTCTTGTTGATAAATTTGTAGAACGAACACAGAAAAAGACACAAAACTGGCTTGGAATTTTTTAGTGGAGAATATTCTAGGGAGTATTTTGACTAATCTGTAGATATTTCAGTGATTACTCCACACGGTACATTATACGTCAAAATCATGCTAAAGATGCCTCATTCCAGTGACAATGAACAGTGCACGGTCAAGTTTCCTTACTTGAAACGGTACATTAAGGGTCTAAGGGTTTTAGACAACCATTTATTGAATTGTTAGCTATGCATGCTTTGTGGGAATTACTCTTTCTGTCTGTTTGATCACCGTATTACCAACTACCCACCGACTGGATATTTTCCTTGGATTGCATGCTTATTCTGTCTGTAGGCGGAGTTTGATGCGAGTGAACTGATCACACAGAGGGAGGTGGTGTCTCAGAGAGTCAGTGAATTACTTACGGACAGAGCAAAGAACTTTGGACTTATTCTAGACGATATCTCTATTGTAAGTTTTTGTTTACTTAGGGAGCAAAGTTTATCCCCAAAAATGTTTCAAGGATATTCATTTCAGTGTGACTGTCTGGTCTTTCTTTGTTTTACTAACTTTTTATTTAAGTATTATGTGTATATTATTATTATTATTATTATTGTTAATTTTTTTTGTCTTCATGAAAAATAGAACTTATATCTTATTTATTTGTGGCAGACTGATCTCAGTTTTGGCCGTGAATTCACTCAAGCTGTAGAGATGAAGCAAGTCGGTAAGGCATACTATAAGTTGTTACTACTATAGTAACTTCCACTTACATAATCCAAGCTTTAACACATAATATAAGTAAAGCTGTAAGCTGAGGATAGGGTATGTCAGCTACTTTAACAATGCTTTGTGTTGTATGTAGCTCAGCAAGAGGCTGAGAGAGCCAGGTTCGTCGTGGAAAAGGTGAGTTTTATAATTATGGGAAGTGAGTGGAATATTCTCCACAGCATGTTTCTGAACGATGCACTGGTGTTGAGGAGACATTCGATGGCCTCAAAATAAAACCCTTAATTAAATCTAGAGACTGCAACATACTTGCCACATGGTTTGTTTCCCAGGGTGGGATTTAATTAGAGTCAAAGTTAGGGATGATAATTTTCTTTTAGAAATGATAATGTAATCACACATATACACACAAAAATCATATCATATTTATGTTAGTGTTTTCTAATTGGAAACGCATTGTAGTGCAGTAGAGTAGCCAATCTTGTACGTTTTGTTTTCTCTTATGAACTGGGTTTTATTTTTTTTATTTTTTTTTATTTATTTATTTATTTATTTTTTTGGGTACCAAAAATACCTACGTATTAATTTTTTTTTTCCCAAGTATTCTTTTTGTTTCATTATTGGGGTTTCTGTTTCATTTTTATATAATTTGTACAAATTTACGAACTATATTTTCTTGTATTTACATCTTTCTTCAGGCAGAGCAAATCAAGCAAGCGGCCATCATCAGTTCTTCAGGAGATTCTGAGGCGGCTGCCTTATTGTCCAAGGCCTTCACAGAGGCAGGAGATGGTCTGATAGAACTCAGGAGATTGGAGGCTTCAGAAGATATTGCCACCACACTGTCTCAGTCCAAGAATGTAGCTTATCTTCCTGGAGGAGGGCAGAACCTCCTGCTCAATATTCCTACATAACTGAGGAATCACAGTTTACAGTTTGACTAATTCACTGCAATTGTCTTTCATATGTTAGTTGGTCTGTTTTTGGTTTTGATTTTTTGTTATCGTAAATGAGTAAGTAATAATGCCAATGGTCGTGGCGTTAAAGACTGCGTAGGGGTTAAAGTCCAAGCCAAACCCAAACCCTTACCCAATCGCAGTAGGTAAAGGGTTTCGCCTGCTGGATCATGCACGAGGTGTCGCTTTTCACGTATAGCTAGGGGATTGTATTTTGGGAAGTAACTGAACAAATGGCTACGGGCGTTTCTCGCGGGTGGTCCAGAAGCTTTAGGAGTGATCCTCATTTGCAGCAGTATTTCTTGGATAAAGTTGTACCTACAGGGAAGACCCTCGGACGTGGATCGTACGGCTCCGTAGAGGAAGTAAGCCGGGAATATTCTACTTTACTTAGTCTCGCTGGCCAGACCCATCGCTAGGCTTTCCTCGCATAGCGATAAGATAAAGGGTCTGGCCAGCTAGAATATATTTTACTATAGCCAGAAATTGAAAAAAAAAGTTAGCTATGTTTATGTGTGTTGCTAATGATATATATTAGTAAAATAACTGCAGGACAAAGTATGCTTACTCTGCCATTAAATAAGCTGCAGTAAGAAGATTGGCCACAGTAGGCTCCATCTTCTGTGTAAATTTTGGAAATTTTCTGATAATGGCTTGGCTATTAGGTTCCAGGATAGAATTGTATGAAGTTTTTTGGTGAATTGGAATTTAAAGTCTGAAAGGCAGTAATTTTTAATACATGTTCAAGTCATGCTTTCTTATCCTAACATAACCAGACCCTTTACCAAACTGCTGTGCGTGGGGGGGGGAATGGGTTTGGGGATATGGCCATACTTGCTACACATATAATGTGCCAATGAATTGCTGCTAGCAAATTACTGGGAATTACCCGATGACCCTTATTACATTGGCTTTGGGGAAAATCTCTCGCAACCAGAAAAGGGAGAGAAATAAAGCAGAAGTTATTGCCATATCCTGTTGGAAATTTTCCAAATTCATTTCTGCTTTATAGGCGACTAAAGTTCAGATCGCCTCTACTAGCAACTCTTAACTTGCCACAACCCAGTAGTCTGGCAGCTAAAGGGAAACTTAATAAGAAAAGAAACGATCGTAAGATAATTTAATTTAACTACATCTCCCTTGCAGTAGGTATAAGGGAGGTGGGGCACTGATCACTTCCACATTGCCTTAGAATACATTGTACCTAATCAACTATCTAAACTTTCGGCCTCAGATGCAAATTGGTAAACGGTCTTTACTAAGGCCCCGTACACCCTCTGTCATTTGCAAATGCTTAGAACTGGCTGCTAAAAGGGTTAAGACTTCATGCACTAGGGCGAGCTAGTCTGGATGTGCTGAACTATTGAAGCACTCTAATAACCTTGTTTCCTTTCTTTCTTTCTTTTTTAGAAGTTCTATAAAGATAGCTGAAAGGCTTTTCTATTGTTCTTTTATTTTTTCCAAATCAGGGTACCGACCTGTAAATGTGACAGTAGAGACTACTCAGGAGCCTGTAAACAAAAAAATCGGAACGTTTTATTGGATAAACGATTTTATATTTCTTTGAGCGAGACACACGATGAACGATACAGAATGAAACGGTAATGCAGTCAAATGGAACAGCCGAGTTTTACCAAACGGCGTACCGTTTCCCCCCCGTTTTTTAATTGTGTGACGTCCGTTCTACGGAACAGAATTCGGAACTTTGTTTTGTCTTCTACTATATTTATTTTATTATAACTTTCATTTTGAAACACAGTATTACTGTATATTGCAGGTGGAATACAACAAGGTATCCTGTGCAGCCAAACGCATGCATGACCTTTTATTGGACCCTTTAAATGAGGGAGTTCGAAATACTATCGAGAAATATCAACGAGAATGTCAGCTCATGGCAGGTCTCCGACATCCTAACATAACACAGTTCCTTGGTCTGTGTTTCCTTGAGGGATCAGAGCTACCTCTACTGGTGATGGAGAGACTAGAAATGAGTGTGGACGACCTCCTGGAGTGTGCCCCTAATATTCCACTTCCAGTCAAGGTCTCCATTCTCACTGACACATGCAGTGGACTAGTGTACCTACATGGTAGGCCTTCACCAATAGTCCACGGAGACCTAACAGCAAGAAATGTTCTACTCACCTCATCTCTGACAGCCAAGATCACAGACATGGGGAATTCTCGTATATTTGATCTGAGGCCAGCTCGACTAGCTCAAACCATGTCTAAACTTCCAGGGACCTTAGTGTACATGCCACCAGAGGCCCTCACTGAGACTCACAGATATGGACCATCTCTAGACATGTTCTCCTTCGGACATCTTGCTCTATATGTGTTGACACAGGTATGTTAATGTACTTTGTTTTTACTAGAGTAAGTTACAGGTACACAAGCACAACTAGTTGGAAATATTATATTTTTTTTTTCTGTTGAAAAAACCCTGAAATTATTGAATTCTCACTTTTCAAATGATGGGTTTCCTAGAGTAATCACCAATGCCTTACCCATTAATTGTCGACCTAACATTCCCTACTGTAAGATTTTTTCATGAAAAAATGTATGTATGATTTGATTGAGCCCTAGATTATTATTTGATAAAGTATTTTGAAGTAATGATAAAATTTTGCGAATATTTTATTTCTGTCATCAAAGATGACAGCGAATGGGCTACAAAGTTTTCTAATTTTATGTGTATTAAGAGATACTACTATGCTACAGTCTTACTTTTTTCCCCAAAGATTCTTTTTATCCACTTTATTATCATTCTGCTATGATTCATCATTGCCCACTAGTTTTTAACCCTCAGCGCGCATACGCAAGAAGGTTATAGGAGTCATCGTGTCAGTTTGTCTGTCTGTCATGCTCTGATTTTGGAGATTACTGAAAATTAACTGTTGATTTAGGTATGAACTATCCCAGAATGAAAATATGACCCTTTGATGTGCCACTTTTTTTTTTATTTTGGGTTTATTGTTGAGAAAACGTGAAGCTTTCACCTCCTCATAGGTACCATTTTTTGTGGGTAATGCCCCCTAGCGTCATGTCTTAATCACTCGAGCAACTAATTTCTTGCAGCCCATGGTGTAGTTTACTTCAGCATTGTTGTCAATGAGTGTGAGAGGATAGTATTAGAGACAATAACAATAAACACCTAACTTATATATAGCATAACTACTATGATAATGGTAAACTGTGACTATTGACAACAATTATATGTATGCATGTGCCTACAAAGTGGATGAGTTTCTAGGACAATCTGTCACGGTCCAATTGTTGAGAAAAAAATTTAGCGAATTAGCTGACATGGATTGTAATGAGAATCAATCATACATATGCCAGCAAGTAAAACTACAAAAACAAAACTTATCAGATCACATTTAATGACGATATGCACTGGTTAGTGTTCTTCAAGTGATATGTGTTGCTGCATGTATAAACATCAGAAACCTGATTGTAGAGTTATGGGTGTATTGTTACAAGTATGGGTGTATTTTAATGTTTAAGGGTGGAGACCCATCCGGCTCACGCATTTTCCTTAAAAATTGATGCTGAAAAAAAAAACTTCAAGCAACGGTGGCAATTCTTTAACATGCTGAATTTATTTAGGGTGATAAGGTCTCTCTGCACACCAAAATTCAGACCATTTGCATCTTTGTAAGCCCAGTTAGGAGCGATTTACTTCTGCGGACATTTCGTGTTGTTTCTCCGCAACCATCCAAGCTTTTCTGCCGATTCAAGACTCTACGGCTTCCTCCCATTATGTTCCCGCTTCCTACGTTTAGTTTTTAGCTATAGCAACATTACTTTTCTAAATATCCGACCACTAAGGTCAACTTTGCTTCCTGCCACGCTATCAAGAAAATCTAAACGTAGGCCTGTTCACCTTACGTCACCGAATTACTGTTCCAAGTTTAGACTGCATCCTGTGACCCCTTATAGCTCAAAAATACTTGTCGCAAATTCACCCTCTTTGCAGGCGGCCGCGAACTGCGGCTGGGTCAAAACGAAGTGCGCGTAAAACTATAACGCCCCCCCCCCCCAACCGGATGTTGCATTTTGCGCCCCGCCCACCAAAGGTGCGCTCCGATTCAGCTGCTTTTTAGTGAGAAGAATCACCTACGGCTACGGTGCTGTTGAAGAATCACCTACGGTGCTGTTGAAGAAGCACCCAGCTTGTTAGATTTCGTACTAAGCTGGGAGGGGTCCTGCAGTGGATTTATACAGTACCCCGTTCAGGCGATACTAGCACGTCTGCCTTACTGACGCACAGGTAAGCGAATTAGCTAGTAGTGTAAGATTTGAAGAAATAGCCCACTGATTATGTGTGCGAACATTTTAGGTGAAACCTTCTGTGAGGTAGTGGCTCTGAAAAGAGCCGGGTTGGAAAAAAAGGACTCATTTTCTTTGGCTGTATTTGAAGTGCTTGGACAGCTTCTCCTAGAGGGGTTTGCTGTTAATTCCTCTATCCTTCACAATTCGTACAAATTATTCTCGGTCCTTGCATTCAGATTTGAGCAGTTCCAAGTCTCCATAGCTCAATCCAACCCTGGTCCAGAAGTCTGGAGTCGTATGGCTGAATTATTCACAAACTGAGGGAGACTGGACACATCAAACACCAAACCATTCTGTTGAGTGATAGCTGAAAGCTTCTCAACTAACTCTTGAAGTGCTTCCTGCGGAGCTGGGGAAACTTCAGTGGAACTCACAACTGGATGAGAAGAGACAGGAGGAGAGTTGTGGTCATCATGTGACTTGGTAGTGAAATCATTTAGAACTTGAGATGGATTAAAAATGCTAGAGGGTGTGATTCACATGGTGGAGCAGTAGGAGTGGACACTAAATCTTGAGAAGGTGAATCAGGGAGCACTTCTGATGATGACTCCTGCCGAAGAGAGGGCGTGACATCATGACCAGTAAAGGAAGGATCATCAAGAGTATCAGTGGAAGCCCCACCTATTGCTGGGACTTGCTCCAATCCTATGTCTATACAATATATATATATATGTATGTATATATTTTTTAATATTATATTTATTTACTTATTTCTTACTTCTTCTCAAAGCACATTTCATTTTCCTCATTTCTGTGGCTGCACTTATAGCCCTCTTCCTTTTCCTGGAAGGCATGATTATAGTTTGCTGTTGAAGCTGGTTGTAACAACAACGTGGTCAAAGCTAACTCACCAGCAGTAGGCTACTGAGGTTAGGGACTCTCGAGATTTTGCCCCGCTTTGCGCGCTAATATATCAAGCAGTGGTTATGCTTGCGAGATGCATGCGGAGCCAGGTGAGGGTGGTAGATTTTCGTGGTTGATAGCACTTAACACTTCCCACAGCCTTACCAACGGTTGCTATGGGTCTCCTCCCTTAAGTGCTAAATATCGACACTATTTCTTTTTATAGATATTTCCAGGAGATTTGCTATCAGCAACACAAGTGGATCCACACCATCCTGGTCGAGTTATTGGTCGCACTGAAGTAGAGCATCGTGAGGTGTACATGAAGAAGTTGGAGAATCAGTTGTTGGAATCTCATCCTATTCTAGTAGAGATGGTGACAAATTGCCTGCACAATGATCCTCAAACAAGACCTACTGCAGAGCAGTTACTAGGAAGACTACAGCCTATAAAGAAGGAGTTGACTTTATTTAATGGAGGAACATTACCAAATGTGACTCATGTACTTCATGTTAAAGAATCAAAAGAAAAGGACAAAATAATCAAAGATTTGGAAGTATGTATAATATGTATCTTTATAGATTCAGTTATTGCTGTCAATGAGCAGTAGTCACATTCTCCTATTATTTAGGAGTGGTATTACACAGCAATGCACGGTGAATATAGCTAGTGAGTATTTCAGAATAGAACTGATATATTTTTATTCTTAAGTTTGTGTTCTTCGGATTCAGCTTTCGAAACTATTAGGAATATAGTGGTTACTTTATGTATATTTTACCAACAAGAATGTGTAGGCAGGCTAAATTTTCTAGTCTAAAACAAAATTCAAATTTATTTTGATAAATTGTTTACAGATTTCTTGCTCATTATGCTTGTCATATAAAAAATTATTCAATATTTATTGTCTAAGTGACTTTACCCTGTACTAGTGAAACTATGGTTAAACTATTGATCGAATGCAGGGATTATACCAGTTTTATGAGCTGACCAGCAGAAAAGAGCTGCTTAGATTTTGTATGGGAATACCCAAAAGAAACACATACATATTCTCATGTTACATATACTCATGTATTAGTCACACTCAATGGTATTGGAGCTGAATCTGAAATAATCATTGTGACTCACTTAGGACCATGGTTGTGTGTAGTGGTGATAATAAATTTGATTCAGTGCTGTTCTGCCCATTTTAAACATCTATTATCTCACTGGTAATATGTGACAGTCTGTGGGAAAAGGGGGCACTTCACGCAAAAATTGAAATTGAGATATAGGCTCCAGAAGTAAGTCATAGAAAAAATTCTTTCTTTCTCCTATTTTTGATTTTTGCAGAATTAGTCTTAGTGACCCTTACTCTAAGTCTACGCCAAATTTCAAATGCCGAAACAACTTAAAAGACCCCAAGCGTGCCGTGGAAAGAGACAAGCTGCATTTTATTCTCTCTCGTTCACGAAGTACAATAAACAGGAAATGGGCGGAGTTTCAAACAAGCAGCTAAAAAAACGGAATAGCTTTGAGAATAGTGCATGCAATCTACAGCTTACCTCTGGTTGAAAGTTTACCACTACATGGAGTAGAGTAGCCAAGGATTCCAACAAGACAGGCTGTGAGACGCTCTGAAAGCTAAAAAGAACTCTACGCAAACTTCGTTAGTCGCCGTTAAAAAGCGGCTGTACGATTTAATTGCGTATGTGGAGTATGTCGTTAAGTATACGAAAACATTAATTATACCGGATGTGGAAATTCAGTTTATGTTTTCTCGATTTCTAGTTCAATTGCTTGCTGAATACAGCCCAGTTCAACTGCCAGTTTCTCTGTGCGTCGAAGGTTTTACCCTCCAGTATTTTAGCACTAAGTTGAGATAAATTGTAGCTTTTTATTAGCATAAAAAACTCCAATTTTTTTGGCTTGCATGAAGTGCCCCCTTTTCCCATAGACTGTCACATATATTAAAGAGAAATAAACCAATGACAATAATATTCATTTTTTATTATTATAGAAACTTGAAATGGAAATATCAGCAGATAGAACAAGTTTAATTAATGCCAATTCAAGAATTCTTGAAGAAAAAGAGCAACTAGAAGTTGTCATCAACGACATGCAAGTTGAAAACAATCAACTGAAGACCGAAAAAGAGCAATTGAAGAGAGAGAAGGATCATTTGAAAGCAGAAAAAGACCAATACAGGTCATTGAGCTATCAATTGAGGGAAGAGAAAGATCAATTGAGGGCAGAGTATAAGGCAGAGAACAATCAACTAAAAGTTGAGAAACAAGAACTGAATTCCTCAAGCCAACAATTGGCAGCTGAGAACATTCGATTAAAGGCTCTTCATCAGCAAGAGAAAGGTGAGCTCCAAATGGAAGTGGAGCAACTCCGCCGTGATTTAAAAAATGCCACAACGTCAGAGAATAAATTATCCACACACAAATCTCCGGTAAGTATTTTCTGTGTGTTCTGTAAAATAAGGCAAGAAGGAAAAGTTATCTATAATTTCATATAGTCAGTAGTATTTTTACATTGACTTGACCTTGATATTTGACCCCTGGCCTTAGCAACTCCTTTATGCGGCGTTGTTGTTTTTTCGAAATTAGAAATAATAAGTTTAGAACAAATACTGAAGTGTTGTAGTGCGTAGGGTGAAGATGGCTTGTGCTACAGCTTCAAATTAGGAGGACGGCATCCCAAGGCCCCTTGCATACTACTTGTATAATAAAATTGAAAACTTTAGATTTTGTCAATAGCATGTAAACAGTAACCATGGCAACACTATGGTTTTATTATTTTTAATGAACACAGCGTGTAAGTAACATAAACAATATCCTTTACATAAAATATTAACAATATAGACATGAGTAATGATATACAAATTTACTACAGATAATGTATTTGTTTATTATTTAGACATTCCCACTAGAACTAGACTGGAGGCGTGGTCCTGACATGCCAGTGGCTATGAGTTACTACATCCAATCAGTAGAGATAAATGATACAGTGCATGTTGGAGGAGGATGGACTGTCAGCGTTGAGGATGAGTTCATAGTGATGGCCTACAACACACAGTCCTGCCAGTGGCACACTCTACCTCCATACAGTACCAGTGGGTTTGCTATGACTACCATCAACAACAAACTAGTTGTGGTGGGAGGAAGCAATAGAGATCACTCTGATAGCAGTGAGCTAGGAGAGTGGCAGCCTGACAGCAACCAGTGGACACGCCCCTTCCCTCCTATGTCTACACCTCGCTATATGCCTTCAGCTACTTCATATAAACATTGGCTGGTAGTGACTGGTGGTTACCATGGAGTTTGTTTACAAACTGTTGAGGTACTTGATGTATCCAACATGCAGTGGTCAACTGGACCATCTACACCAACACCATGGGTGACGATGAAGTCTACTACAATAGAAGATTCCTGGTACCTCATGGGGGGATGGGGGTATGGTGGACAGAGTAGTCCTGATGTCTATAGTGTATCTCTGGAGGCTCTTGTTTCACACTCCTCATCAGACAGTTCCAACATATGGAACAAACTACCTTCACTCAACTGTACAGATTCCTGTCCACTCAACATTGGAGGATCTCTACTGGCAGTCGGTGGTGAGGACATGAAGAGTGAGAAGCCAGTGTCCACCATCCAGCGCTATGTCCCTGAGACTAATACTTGGGTCCAGGCTGGACAACTACCACATGCAGTACGTAACTGTACCTGTATCATGACATCAGACAAGGTCCATGTTATGGGAGGTTTTGATGATCGGCATAGCAAACTTATGAAACTGTTTACTTCTACTATTCACTAATAGCATTTCACAATGAAAGCTGTTGCCATGGCTACTGTTTACATCTCTAATTTAATGTGTGTATGACTATTATACAGATAATTAAATTTAAAAAAAATATTTGTAATAACTAGTTGTCTAATAGAATAATGTAGTGTAACAAGTAACTAGGCTTCATTTAGTGTATTAGCTTTAAATGTTTGAGAGTTCTATCACTGCATGAAAGTGTCCATTGACAACCATAACAAAATAGTAAATTAGTGTATAATCAGTTGATAACTATAGCTTGATAACCTCTACAGTCAATTCTAATTATCAACATAGTTTACGAATTCTGTTATGGTTGTTAATGGACTCTTTTCAGGCAGTGTATATCTTTTGAGAATATGCTTTATTCACATGCCAAATAAAAAATTAATCTATTTTTTACACATTAATTTTTTTGATGGTCATCAATTATTAGCATGGCATATTAATGAATTAGCAGTACCATTGTAATAACAATTGTCATAATAACAATAGTCTCAAATTATTCAATCATTCTTTGCTGAAATACTAATAACAGTAGTTTCTAGTTCTAATGGCCAACATATTTTTCATTCAACTTAACCTAACATTTAACTTCTTGCTGAAGTCCTGGATATCTTGAGGAGAACTTCAGTTCATATTGTTTAATACAACTAGGAAAACTACTTTTATAGTTTTAAAATTATAAACTGTCAACTGATTATTGCAACACTGCATGACACAGTTCCATACAACTCCATAGATTGACAATCGACCATTACAAAACCACAAACTCAAATGTCGTACAGCTCCACATACACTTCTCAGAATTTACAGCTCGATTATTATCTTTAAGCCAAATATAAAAGGACAGTTCTCAAATGGACAAGATGAGAAGTCAATAGTCAGCCAGCTGCAAGCGATTGTTGAGTTGACTTGAGATGAAGAACGAGACAAGCACCTTATGGTTCACCTGGACTTTGAACTGCAGTCCAACATGATTTTAGGCATATTTCTTAATGGAAGTGGGCATAGCGAGGGTTTTTAACTCGGCGATAGTGTACTGGACTCTCAAGGCTGGAGCTGTCTGCTTCAAACAGTTGCTGGCAACCACACATCTTCCCTAAAGACACAACCCAACCACGAGTGGAGGCACCCAACACTTCAGAGATATCATTACTACATCATGTAGTACAACCAAAACAGTAAATACATAAAAATGCTATCATTAATGATAGAATGAAAAGAATGCTCAGTTTCTGCCATCCTGCACAATTGCTTAGGTTGTGAAGGTTTTGTCATACATGTGAGGGAGCTACAGAAATAATAAGATGAGGAATAAATTTACGATAATTTAATCATCCTAAGAATGAACGAAGTTGAGATTGAGTTGTTGTTCGGGTAATATTCTTGAACTCTTCCATACAGCTCTCTGGATTGACAATCGACCATTACCAACCACAAACTCAAGTTATTCAAATGTCGTACAGCCCTACACCAATTCTCAGACTTTAGAGTTCAATTATTTTCTTTGAGCCGAATAAGGACAGTTCTCAAGTGGACAACATTAGTTTCCTAACTATCTTAAAAAATAACCACATCATTTTATGGAGTAGAAAATGATTCAAGGTCACACAATACAGTCTACATCAATAACTGAAAAACTGCTGGATCATTTCCAACTCTGAACAGCATCTGTTTTTACACTGGTGATTGCCAATAATACTTGAAAAAGTAGTGTAATTTCTGGAGTCAGGGTTTACAGGAACCTAATGAAATCCTTTCATCAAGTCCAGCTTGGAAAGGATTTTAGCCTAACCAAGTTTTGCACATACTTCCTCAGTATAATATAGCATCACAAATGGGATAGACACTGTGACCTCATTCAGCTTGCTATAGTCACCCACTAAACGTACACTTCCATCTTTTTCCAGGACAGGTATAAGAATGCTATTCCACTCAGACTGAGAATGTTCAATAAAATCAAGGTCCAATAAAACAAGCAATCGGAAGTCTCAAGTACTTTAGGTATAGCATATGATGTACCCCACACTGCAACATCAGTGGTAACACGAATATTAAAGGTAGCTAGTTGAAGTTAGACCTTGTTTATTAGAGAAAAACTGTTTGGCAAATTCAGAGGACAGCGTGTCTAGTTTTTACATTGGGGCTCAGGTAGCTTAATACCTTTCAATGAATCTGGCACAAATGGCACATCAACAGAGTCATCACCATCACCGTCACCATCACCATCATCACAATAATGATGAATAGAATTGTTATTACTATCGTGAAACTTCTTTAATTATGGTTCAAATGAATAACCCTGGGATGGGATTTTCCTTTACAAGAAACAATTTTATATTGACATCATTCAATTTCATAACAATCTCATAGTTATGGACCCTCCCAACTGACAACAAACATAACTAATCCTCGGCCCACTTCATATTATATAGAATCAAACTTTTTTGCCTGTCTGACTGTATTTCGATCCTTTTATTGGAGTTGGCACCATTCATTTAGACTTCAAGGAATAAATGGTTGTTGACATGTTGTGATGAAGTGACTCAATGAATGCATGAGCATTTACAGGAACATTGTCAGGATGAATCCAGTATGATTTTAATGTGGAAAGAATATGTGGAGTGGGTTTCATAAATACCAACTCAAAAGGGGTGTGACCATGCCTGGATTGAGGGAACTTTCTCAGGAAGTACAAAACAAGGTCTAAAACTAATTGCTAATCATGCTTGCTAGAGATGGTTATTCCTTGTACCACTTTTTGAGGGTTGAATGAAGCCTTTCAAGTTGACTGTTACTCTCAGGGTGATACGGAGAAGTTCACACATGACAATAATAGCAAAACTTTCGTATAGTTGTGACAGAACTCGAGACAGAAAATTAGATCTCTGATCAGATAACATGGCAGAATGTGGGCCAGTAAAAGAAAACAATTTTAGCAAGTTCATAGCCATTTCTTTAGATATAATATATATATATATATATATATATATACCTCATTGGATAAGCAAAAACAAAACTATTTGCAAAGTCTATTGCAGTAAGAAAGAACCTGTATCCACGTTTAGAATTTAGCTACTAAGGGTCCAACAACATCAACTGTTTTGGTGTAACATTCAACAATAAGAGTTGCATCGTGGCAAAAATGTGATAAGTTAACTACTGGATGATGTCAGAATTCATGACCAATATCTGAGGTTGAGAAATGCACACATCACAACACACAAAATGATGAAATAGCCGATAGAAGATAGCAGGCTGCGTAGATACACACAAACACATCTTGTGTTTGTGTGACTCATCCTGCTATGTGGTTGTGGAAGATACTACTTTTGATTCAATCAGTTTGCAAACCCACAAAATAAGTCTTTTTTTCCTTCTATTTAAATGAGGCTTATAATTTAAATTTTTTTTATACATGAATACAATATCATTGACACAAATACTAATCTAAATAGCTGTGTATTGCTGAAATCTAGCAGCATGCATGAAAATTACAGTTTAAAGTAAGTGATACTGTTGCAAACGTCAACAAACAAGAACATTAATCATCCAGCTGACAAAGTAGAGCCACACCCCTTTCTATCCAGTGTTTCTCAGGCTTGTCAGTTGGTAGTTTGGTGGCTATAACAAAGTTAGTGGAGTGACCAGTAGTGGACAAAGTTCCTCTTCTGTCACTGGTCTTGTACATAGGGGCAGTGTATGTCATCTGTTCCGGAATCTCATCTCTCTTTACTGGCTTCACCCATATCTATCATGAACAATACATTTATTAACTAATTGATACAGCATGAATTGAATTTGCATGGTCCGTTCATTTGGGTCAGAAAAATCTTAGGTTTTATAAAAGAAGTATGATATATGTGACCGGTTTAGGGAAAATCGGCCTAAACGCGGCAAACAATTTTTTTCAGTATCCCGGGTAGATTTTTTTCGAAAAATTTTTTATGGCAGAAATGGATAGACACCAGTTAGCTCTAGCTTATGACGCAGTTGTAAGCTCTGGCGTGCTCTAGAACTCACACTAGGAGGCTAGAAACACTAGCCGGTTGGACTCGTGTACGGAGAGTCGCTAAGAAATTATTGGCGGGCTTTTCACTAACAGCGGGGAAAAAACTGTAGCTAACTAATTCACTTACTATTCTACATAATTCACGTACTCACGCAATTCTCGCCACCATAGTTTCTTAAGGAACCCTGCATTAAGCCTTTTAGACTTCTTTCAATCCGCCTGTAACCGGTTTATTCCATAGTGTCCTGGAGACACGCAGTAATAGTATACGGACACAAGACACGCCCCCTGACCTTAGCAACACCTTTATCCGGCGTTTTTTTCGAAATCAGCAATAATAAGTTTAGCAAAAATACTGAAGTGTTGTAGTGCGTAGGGCGAAGACGGCTTGTGCTACAGCTTCCAAATTAGGAAGAACGGCATCCCAAGGTCCCGTGCAGCCTACTGGTAGAATAAATTAGAAAACTTTAGATGCCGCGTTTAGGCTGATTTTCACAAAACCGGTCACATATTTAAAGAATTAATTACTTGGTGGCAATTTATACCTTCATTTAATAATAACACAATATTATTCAAGGTGAATGTTTACAATTAAAATTGCTTAGTTTTAGTTTTTGTCATCCATTCTACTGGTAGTTTTAGTTATTATCAATTTACTATCTTCTAAAATATTTAGTTTCAGTTTTTTCATGTTTTCTACTGCTTAATTTTAGTTATTTTTACAAATAACCCTAAACTAAGGGGTTTTGGTTTTAGTTTTAGTAAACTAAAACAACACTACTATTTAGGTACTCAAAAAAGCAACAACACTGGAGTCTAATTCTTACTTCTTTTTTCATGGTCTTCATGGCTGAATACTATTTCCGTAGAAACCAGGATGTTGTGATATGGAATTCAAACTTCACTTAATAATGATTTAGATACTTTAAAAGGCTATAGTCTTTGGGTGGGACAATGTAAACAACAATATTTCTGAAGCATTATTTCAAACAATTATACAGCAGAACTACTGTATCTGATTCTAAAAGCAAAGCAATGGACATAAAGACTTGTCTAGTTGTATTAATACAATGGGTATTATGAATTCTTACTGTTTCTTGTTGATGATAAAATTATTAGCTAGTATTTCCAGATTGTGGGAGTACATGTCTTACCACGGGCATGGCATCTGTAAGTATCTTTGGGTCAGACTCTCCAAGTAACTTAGTCTTTCTGTCCCACTTGGCTCCATCCAAAAACAACCCCTTTACGAAGACACCTGAAGAAAATCACCAGACAATAACAATAACAAATATAAAATAACAACAACAATAATATAATAATGATAATAACTAGAGCACTAAGAGAACAAACCGTGAGTGCAAGTAAGTTAATGTGCTAACAAAGTCACTACTGTAGAATAATAAGTTCTTAAATTTTCAGCTTATATACAAGAATAATTTTGTTCTGTTTGTCCATTTAAGTTTAATGTATCCAGCTAGCTGTATTATTATGCCAGCAATGGCTTAGTGTGTACAACTCCAGTCTTTCTGAGAGAGGAAATCACTGAGATGGTTTTTCAGCAACCACTGAAGTCTTCATGTCTGGTAACTACAGGAACATTTGGACTTTTCTGACATGCACATTACACTATCACTTGGAACACGCTCTTAGAATCACACCTCTAGCAACAGAGATTTCCTAACATAAGATAAAAGATCAGCACTGGATCTGTGAGCGGTAAAAATTGTACTCTCATGGGAGCGAATGTGATTCTAAATGGCAGGTCAATGAATGAATTCCTCTTAAGTCATGCAGTCCTTTCTCATTCTCTGTCTACCTCTCCTTCTGATTCTCTCTGTCGTTCTATCATGATTGTGGACTTACGCTTTGCGAAACTTTTGCTTTCCAATTCGTCTGTCACATTCTTTTCAAAACTACACCCTCTTCCTTTGTCAATTTCACTCACTTTTTAGTCGCCTTTTGCATTTCTTTTGTACTTTAGGCCTTCCTTTCTGAAACCTATGCTGCCTTCCCTTGCCAATTACACCCACATTGAGTACAATTAAATGGAATGTAACAATTCTTTATCCATTCAAGTAAAACGACTCTTTAATAAAGCTGTTTAAGCTCATGAATTATTCATAAATACACACCGCTATCAGTCATTGGTTACCATTATCAACGTTGTTGACACACAAGCATTATATAAAGACAAAAACTACATACCATCTTCAGGGGGTTCAGAGTATTCCTTGTCCTCCAGTACCTCATAGTCAAATCCCAGGAGATCAATAGGAATCTGATACTTCCTGGCATAATTCTGAGTTGAACCTATAATGGCATACAGTTGGTATATATGTCTCGGATATAATATGATAAAGCTTGACATATTTTGCTATTATAGCTAATAGTTTTTTTTTGACACTAGATTGATATAATGAACCATAATATTGTATAGGCTCATTGGTACACAATACTCTATTCATCACACACAGAATAGACCTTCATCAGTTTGTTGCTGATGGGCACTACTCTTGCTGTCTTTGACAGCAAGTGCACAAGTCTGTGCTCGAGTCAATAACGTGCTGTGGGACTGAATATTTGCAAATTGGAAATTTTACAATTTCTTTCTCAGCCTTTACTGTTAAAATGAGGAGTTCACGTAACCCCTAAAGTGGGATTCCAGTAACTGGGCAAATTAAACTCCCCTTGGATGGTCACGGCAACTCTTCTGGGGAGTAATAACATTTCTATGTGGAGAATAGTCTGAGGAAGAAATATAAAAAATCACTGGAAGGTTGGCAATTCTACTGCAAACTGAAGTATAAAGTAAGGATGCTTCTTCATTCCATGCTTAATTAATTTCCATTTTCCTTGTGGTACTTACCATGCGCTGGTCAGTTAAATTACATGTTTCAGTGTTCACTTTGTGATATCACAAGTAAACACTGGATTTATGTTAGGTATAGTATCTTAAATTTTGCGTTGGGTTTTACTTGACTCATGAACATCATTAAAATATCTTAACTACCATCCATGGAGTTCCATTAACTCCTGTACTGATTCACTCCCCCAAATTACTCCTCCAAGGAGTTACTCTAACTCATCAATTTTAAAAGTGTTTACTCATTAGATGTACTCTCTCTTTCAAGGTCGACCAAATATTTTAATTCTGTATTCAGAAAGCTTGTGAAAGAGAGAAAATACATCTAATCTATGAAATTTATTACCCAAGTCACAGCCAATCAAAGCATACTCACTGTTGTATGAATTGCTGAAAAGTAATTATCGTCTGTTGTGAAAATTTTCTGCAGGTACGTGCTCAAGTTCATATTGATAATTTCGATATGGTCTACACACATTGGATTGCCAGTGAGCGAACACTCGATTGTGAGCAGTTTTAGGTTCAGAGGTAAAAACAAAGGCTCAACCTTCACGAGGTAAAGTTAAAAGAACTAAACAAGAGGAAATAATACTAGTTAGCTTTTAAATCAGAATATAGCTAGATAATAGAGTTCAAAACACTTTCTCAATACAATAAATATACCATGAGCTGACAACTGTGACCACTGGGTTGCTTGAATTACCCCCAGGCCTAAAATAGGAAAGGAAAGTAGGCACTCTGGAAGTTTGGTTGCTCCATTCATTGTCCAGATGAACTCCTAACGTTCCCTAGCCTGTGGCAATAGAAATTTGGAATAATTGGCCTAAACTTTCTCTCATTCTGGAGGGAGACATCTGGATCATAAACGTATCCATGCAAATAACATACATACATATCAGTGTATAACTAAAGGTATACACAATGGTATACTCAGGAACTCTATCTAATGTACAGTAGTGTATATCCAAGTGATTGTTACATTCTAAATGTATATTGTGCATAACCTGGGGTTTCATGAATGTTCAAGTTCACCCTCACGAGATATGAGCTCTCTCTCTGCTCCCGAGTTGTGTATGTTATGTGTATGTCTGACAGTCCCCACTTATCTTGAACATTGTTGTGCATTCCACAATCACACTCTTTCCTGTACATAACTGTGGTGTGCCTTCAGAGTATTATTATTATTAGAAGAAAAGTGTAGGGAGTTCTGTTGGGGTCTGTGATAGCTAACATTTGCTAGCTTTATTTTACTGCAGGATAGAACTCAGCCTTACAACCTCGGCTTAACAAGTCACTGCATGACTTTGTACGTTCAACTGCTTCATCCCCAAAACATGAATGCAATTTGACGTTGTTTGTAAATTATTTGACATAAAACAACATACAATAAGTTCAGATGATCTATTGAACTTTGGGTTAAGAAAATGCTTGATGTGTTCTCCATCACCATCCAATCTCTGGCTCCTGTCACATCTACACACTTCATCCAAGTCCTGTTTACTTCTTACATACTTTCTGCCTGAACAATGAGATAAGCTGGTATTATTCGGAATTATGCATAATGACCCATTAGGTGTAATATTTAGAAAGATACTGTTTAACGGTTTCTATGGCTTCCGATGCAATCAGCTCTAAGTATTTTACTAAAAACTCTCTCTTGGCATAAAAGAAAAAGTAAACTAAAATTGTAGTCAACACACCCACAAATTCAAAGTCATTCAGAGATTGTGAATGAATGGTCGTAACCGAAGACTTATTTCACGACAAGTGGAAAATAGCTGCTGCCAGTTTTGTGACCAACTTTCCTGAAAACTCTGTAGAATGAATTCCAGAAACTTAAAAGAGTACAAAAGAAAAAACAAACAAAAACAAACAAACAAAAAACAAAACAAGAACAAGGAAATAATATCCCATATATAAAAAAAGTTATTAGCACCATAACGGATGGGGGTGGGGGGAGGGGGGGGAACCATTAGGAAAAGTTGGCTATATAGAGATAAATAAGATGAGTACTGTTTATTAGTGATGCAGCTGAATTCAACTGCATAGGATATACAGCATATTGTTGGAGTACTGCTAGATGCTATCCTGAGAGGTCATCTTCTATCAACACATACTGTGGCACACACACACACACACACACACACACACACACGGCAATGATAGAAGCTAGACTGATTCTACTATACCACTCGTAAAAATAAAGAAGAGTGAGCTATTCTCTTTGTGCAGCTACTTCTTTGAATTGGAATACAAGGAGCTAGAGGTCAAAGGGCATGCCGGGATACTCCTTTTACACTTGGACATTCGGAAGGAGATTAGAATATGGTAAACAAGGCCACGGAGTTCATGTATGGAGAATTGCATTGAATTGCCAACACAGATACTATAATTTCAGATAAAAGTTCATAATTATTGCTTGAGTAAATTAACTATTTTATAATCATGAACCTGTAAAAATTCAGTAGAAGTGATAGACACTCACCATAGGTAAACAGTAATTGGAATTGACAGCCATCACACACACAAAAACATAACAAAAAACAAACAAACAAACACAAAAAAATTAATAAATAAACAAGTCAAATATAAAGAACATGAATATGCAGAAAATACACTTACGGGGTATAAAATATCATAAAATCGTTTTACAAAGTTCACTCTATCTTCCCCTATGCATCCCAAAGAATAGCCAATTTAAATAAAGTACCAATAGTACAAACCCTCAGCGCTACTTAAACAAGTTAGCTATTGCAAAATAATCTCAGATTGAAAGAATAATTTATTGAATACTCTAATCAGGCATCAATATATCTCAAGCAATGATAATGGTATAGCTATGTCTTCATAAGAGACAACTCTGCTAACTTCACAGGAGCATAAAGCAAACTGCTAATTAATTAAATGCTCACGTGATTATGATGTAACAATAATAGGGGGCATAACCCACAAAAGCTAAGACATACACAGAGCTGAGGTTTCATATTTTCTCATAACTCAGCTTGAAATTAAAGTATCACTATAAGGGGTCTTAAATCATCGTTCTGAGTAAGTTCATAGTACCTAAATCAATGGTTAATTAATTGCCAGTAATCTACAAAATCAGAGCGTGACAGACAAACAAGACGACTACTATAACCCTCGCAGTCATGCACGCTGAGGGTTGATAACACAATGACAATTGCAGTAACATTAAAGCATAGTCTTGTAACTGTTCATCACTCCCACTCAAATTTTACATGAAACCCTAGTTCAACTCAAGCTCTGCTATAAGATGTGCAATATTTGGAACGAAGTACTTTTGTGCCTATGGAAAAAGCCTTGAAGATAATCTTCTGTACAGCTACATACAACATATTCCAAAAATGTCTTGAGACCCTAAAGTTCATATAATCGCACACTATTCATAGAAAGTCCCAACCCTTAATCTGGTTTTTCTTTACTGCACTCTTTTTCTTTACTACACCAAATACTAACAAACTGTCTCACCAAAGCCATCCATCTAAATGTTTCATGATGCTGTTTTATTTTTTCTCGTGCTAACTGAAAAATTATGGTAAATCCCAGGTGCTTTGTCTTGCAATCAATAAAACTTCTCGTGTATATACATAATTATATATATATATGTGTAATGATTACAGTGCCAACTTAGAATAAAAAATTAGGATTGCAAAAGCAGAACATGAAAAATTATAAAAAAGATACTAGTAATTACATTGGGCAAGTGACCTTTCTCATTTCCATAATTAACCCTCAGCGCGCATGCGCCCAGAGGGTTACAGTAGTCATAGTGTCATTCATTCATTCATTCATTCATTCATTCTGTCACTCTGTCTGTCAACAGGCACTTCTGGAAGGTAGGAACCAGCCAGGCTCTGAAAGCGGCATCAAACAGCAGTATTTTACGAAGTAAGTTCCTTTAATATGCCAGAATTTTGATTTTGGACTTCATTTTCCAGAATAAAGCGAGTCTTTCCAGAGCCGTGCGATCATAGGCTTACAGCAGGAACCACCCCTTAAAAAACTTGCTTGTCACGTGAGCCAGCTTGCAGGTTGCAAATCACTTTTAAATAGCTAACAATTACATGCATTCAGCGTGAGGTGTTGCGTTGCGTAGTCGTTGAGTGAGCAAGTACCTAACCTAATAGTCTCTGGTTCGTATCTTCGTCGACGCTTTTTTTTTACCTCTTTCTTTTGTCCCTCTTCATTGTCTTTTTCTCTTTCCTGCCTCTCTTCATGCCACTTCTCTTTCTTTTTTTTGTTTCTACACTTTTCCTTTGTTATTATTTTCTTTATCATACTAGCTAACTAGCGCTGATGGTTTGCACTTCAGTGCTCTAGTTTGTACATTAGTGCAATTGTTAAATTTCTTAATTTTCTAACTTTTAATCGAACCTAAATCCCCGAATTTTTAAAAATTAATACTTTTTTATTACCAGAGGAGAGTGAAAATAAAGCCTGAGAGTGAAGTATCTAGCCATATCACACTGATGAGTGAAATAAGTAGTTTGTTCTACCCTAGATATCTTCACTGTTGTAGCTAGTACTAGAGGACTGGGAACTCACAGTTAATGTTGGTCCACAACAAATATGTGTGAAACAATTTCGAAACAATGCCTGGAAAACAACAACAACAGAGAGCTGTGGAGAAAGAATAGGAGAGACGTTCGTAGTTAGGTCTTACAAACTTAGCGGAATTAATATTCTACTCTTTTAGTGGTGGTGGTGGTGATAAGTTAAAATGCTCATTCACCATTTGCCATGCACCATTTGTCATAGCTATGTGCCTTACATAAATATTTAATACTTGAAAATTCATTACCTAATAGTCCAGTCACTTAGAATATACAATGCAATGCTATAACTACTAGAGCTCTGGTACAATAGATTCTTTTTAACAGAGTGTACTTTGGAAGGTGGTTAGCTTATTTATAGAATCTCCACAGAGAGCACGACATTGAGAATTTCAACAAGTAGGCATGATTACTGTACTCATTCCAATTACAGAACCGCTCTTATGATAGAACCACATTTCAGTTATGTCATTTTCTTCCTTGTTCCATATATAAACCAATTCATATTTGTATATCTTATTGAGGTGCTTAGTTAAATATAATGAACATGGTGACCCTTGACCTTATCACATTGTTCAGCCAAGGTGAACAGCAGAACAGCAAAAGAAATATCCAGCAATCTTTTGGGTATAGAGTACCTACTTTTGTCCCAACTTTGGGTCGTTTAATTGTACACCAGTCTGATTTTGTTAGCTCCAGGTCAGTAATTATTTCCATTTCCTGATATGAATATTTGTATTTTTGGTGCTGCACATGGAATAATAATGGTATTGACTACAACATACATACCATTTCCTATCCACAACTGGCCAACATAGGTCTTCTAATCTGTTCCCATTCAATGACTGATGCTTCTAATTTGTAGGTGATGGGCTCCTCCAGTTTCAATCAACTCTATAAGTGCCTGTTTGAAAAAGCCCGAAGACTTCTATCCCCTTCGGTTGAACGCTGGAAGCACAAACCAATGATGAGTCCCGACTATTAAGCAGATTTTTTCGAAAAGGAGCCAATAGGGTGGGACATTAGCTACGTAGAAATGGCAATAAAGTAGTTGCTATGGTTTCTAGCTGAAAGTATTGCATGCACGTTTTTACAGAGTGCCAATTTGGCCCCTTCAAACAAAGGAGAGACTGACACTAATTTCTCTATAGCTGCAGAATAGGGAAAACTACTTGACATGATCGCACTCTTAAAAGGCAATGTAAGGCATGGTAATTTGGCGAGTGCAGTACTGTGGCACCCGGTTCAGGTACTTTTCCCCTTATTCAGTAAGGGAAATTAGTGGCACTCACCGCTTAGTTTGAAGGGGCCAAATTGGCACCCGGTACAAACGCGCATGCACAGAGAGAAACCAAGACTTTGAGCTAGAAACCATAGCAACTGTTAAAACTATTGCCATTTCTACATACCCACCAGGTAATTCTAAATAATACCTGCCTGTGGCTCATCTTTGGTTAACGTTTCTAGCTGGAAGCTCACTAACCGTAAGGCCGAGAAAATGAGTCGTTTCCTCAGGAACTTGGAGGTGAATGAAACAAGACTATTGGAGGAGCCCATCACCTACTAATTGGAAGCTTCAACCATTGGAGGGGAATGGATTAGAAGACAGATGTTGGGCCAGTTGTGGAAGTAAATGGTATGTATGTAATCAGATTCCATCTCTTTCTTGCTACATCCTACAGTATAGTCATGCAATAATATTGGCCTACAGTTTTCTGTGCTGTTAACAGCCAATAAATTCATACAGTAGAACTTCAGTTATTTGAACACGTTAGGGACTGAGAGGTGTTCAGATATCTGGAGTTTTCAGATAACTGAATACCATTCAAATGCATTATAAAGCAGCACTAATGTTGGGGTGTGGTCAAGCAATCATGTCTGTATGTGCTACTATTAAATTTAGGGGGTTCTGTAACTGAAATGGAGATGAAATGTTTAGATAATTGAAGTTCGGATAACTGAAGTTCTACTACATTCTATCCACAAACTTCTTGTTGAAGTCCTCTGGGGTCACAAGGGTCAAGTTCTCTGTGAAGATTTTATAAATAAATGGCAGGATAGTGGCACGTGTTCACTGTTTAATACATCCTTATAACTATGAGGAAGCTTTACATATCCCAATTATTAC
>WLWD01004718.1_pt1 | contig 25402 bp, 15 predicted proteins | sample 6712731 | NCBI WGS metagenome assembly WLWD01 (sample SAMN12718690, study PRJNA576275) | sponge metagenome | isolation source: marine sponge | host: Mycale hentscheli | place: New Zealand: South Island, Marlborough, Capsize Point | collected 2014-11-01 | reverse complement strand
CAACTATGGATACCAGAGACGTAAATTGAATTCAACTTTTTAAAAGGAACTATTCCAAGTCGGTAGTAGAAATTGGTGAAGTGTAGAAGTGACATACTAGCAACTGGGGTTGTTTAATTCTGTCACCATGACACTCACCACAGCACTGAATTGAGCCACTTGTATGCATACGATTGGTGGAAAAGATGAAGCGTGTTCAACAGTTGTTGTTGTTGTTTTCTTCATGCATGCACATAATTTCTTCTGGTTCATGCATTTAGCACCTCCACCATCCAAGAAGGTCAAAGTTGAAGCATCCTCAACTACAACAACTCCGTCTTCGGTGGACTACTCTAAGATGAGTGTGCCTGATCTTAAGAAGGAGCTCTCATCGAAGGGCCTGAAGGCTACTGGGAAGAAGGCAGATCTTGTGAAGAGGCTCCAGGCAGCACCTAGTGGTGGGACTAAAGCGGAGGAGCCCAAGGAGGAAGAACAGGAGGAGACAGACTTCAGCAAGGCCAAGAGAGCTCTAGCAGCCGAGGCAGAGAGCAAGAAGAAGAGCAAACCAGGAAAGAAGAAGCAGAGGAAGGTGGATTCCTATGTGCCTGGAGCTGCATCGAAGGATGTGTATGAAGACTGGGACTGTATGTTGAACCAGACAAACATCGGGCACAATAACAACAAATACTACGTCATTCAACTCCTCAAGACTGGGTAAAGGATCGTCAAACAGAATATAGTTGTTGGATGAATAATGATTTTGCTGAGGCCATAACAGTGATGGTTTATATTATTGTATACATAACATTAATTATCAGAGTTTAATGCAGAGAGGATACTGGCCCTTTTATATCCACCCCCCTTCCTCCCCCAGAATGAAGTTGGATTTGTAAGTAGTGAGATTATAAAATCATAATAAATCATGCATGGAACCGAACACTAATCAGTTTAAAGTATAAACTCTCGTATAGGCATGTGCGTCAAAGTAGTGTGGGTTTAAAATGGGTGTGGCTAAGTCTCCTATGTCCAGAGAAATGTCTTGTATGAAACCAAACCCTGATTATGTACGGTGTTGTGTTGTGGAAATAGACTTCGAGTATGTATTTAGTTGACAGTAGCAAGCAGTTGCGATCAGTTCATCTTGTTTTTTTCCCTAATTCTTTTACTTCTATAATTAAGAATACTTTTTTTTAGAAATCGCTACAACTTGTGGACTCGATGGGGGCGTGTTGGCGAGCCTGGGCAGAACTCCATGGGATCTGCCGGTAACCTGGAGATTGTCAAGAAAGACTTCATGAAGAAGTTCTCAGATAAGACCAAGAACAAGTGGGAGAACAGAGACAACTTCAAGCCAGTGCCTGGGAAGTACACTCTGATAGAGATGGATGATGACTCAGAGGGAGATGAGGAAGAGGTAAGAGATTGTGAGTAATAGTCCATGGCTAATGTTTAGATGACAGTTGTAAGAAAGAACAGCTGGGCACTTGTTTCAAACTAGCTTGTACCACGAGAAGTCTAACCTAAAGCTATTGTTGGTCTGTGCACCTGCAGATCATTTGTTAATTTCAGAAGCACTTGACATCACACTTTTCTACATAGATGGTGTTGTCAGGTTACAAGAGGCTGGAATAGTGCTTTGACTACCATCACATGTGGAATATATATAATATATATAATAATTATAATATATTTTATTATTATAAATAATCTAATGTAAGACTATCAAACGTCTCTTACAGTGGGGGACCTTTATATGATTGTGTACTAATTTCTGTGTTAGCCCATCTTATTATTTAGTTCTTTACACTGTATTTGTTAGAAGTGTGTACTAAACTGTTCCTAATGGAGTCATGCAAGCCTGAATATGGAAGCTAGTCTCAATGTATGTGTCTCTAGCCCGTGATGTGACACTGTAGGTGGGGCTTCAGGCGCTCAATACATTCGTATCTATGTTTGTATGCTAACTTTAATTCTTTCTTTTTCTTTTCATTTTATCATAATTTTTTTTTCCGAATGACTTCCAGATTAGCAACAATGTTTTCATTTTTTCAGGTTAAGGCTAAGTTGGCGGCACCTGATGAGCCAGATGCTGACCCCGCCCCCACTACTTCGCCCCGTACCTTGGACAATTCCACGCAAGCTCTGGTCGAAACCAATATGGACATGCTTGCGAAAGCATTCAAGAGCCTGGAAATTGGTAAGGTGTGGAAGTTACTTACGTGTCCTTTGGCTGCATTCTTTTTGGCGCGATTCTTTTATTGTAGATCTTTTCATTTCAGAAGTTTTGATATTCACCTGGAGAAACACGATATGTATAAGTGTTTGTTCATCTTTGAGTGGTAGTCTTAATGTGTTATTCTCTTTATGTTTCTCAGGAAGAACTTCTACTTAACTGTTGCTTCACCTCATCTTGAATATCCTCCTCTTAAAATCTTCTCTTTAGTGAAATTTACTCCCCCCCTCCCATCATCTCCCATAAATTTTATATAAATTCATGTGTTGTATTTGTCAACTTCTTCTATTTTCTTAGATACCGACAAAATCCATCTGGAAAAACTGAGCCAATTTCATATAGTCAAAGGTCAAGAGGTATGAGCTGATGTTATTTTGTCACTTCTTTGATCACATGATATCACTTTTGTGTCATGTGATCTTGACTGTAGGCACTAGAAGACATTGAAAAGGCCCTGGATGCCGATAAGAAGAGTTCCTTGTCTTCACTCACTTCCAATTTCTACTCCATCATCCCTCACGACTTTGGTCGCCGAGTTCCTCCAGTGATAGGAGACAAGGAGACACTGCAGAAGTACATGCTCCTGGTAAGGCAGGTGGTGGTGTAGGGCGAAGCTTTCTATTGGGTAGACAGATGGTGCCTTTGTAGAAGTGCAGTTACTATACACAGCCTTCAAAGCAGCAGTTGGTTGGCCATTGTATTTCTGAACCTCACAGCAGTGGTACAAAAAATTGTTGTGGGGACAAAAAATTATCAATTACATGTATTTAATGGATAACAGCACATTAGCCGAGATAACTTACCACCGAATAGAAATGAACTCTCAAGTAATATTGCTCTAAGTTCTGTTATATCTGATCTTGAACACTTATTATCTTAACACACACACACACACACACACACAAACACACACACACACACACACATGCACACACACAAACACAAAAAAACACACACACATACATTAAGTATTGGGTGACATAGAGATGGCTCAAGGCATACAGGTGAAGGACAAAGTTAAGACTGAGGTAAGTTTGCATGACATGCAAAGAAAACTCCGTATGGACACACACACACACAAACACACATACATACATTCCAATTTTCCCCACAGAATTGAATATTGTCTGTTTTGATAGAGGTAACATTAAAATGTGGGTTGTAATGGTTGACAAGATTATCTTCTGTAAGGTCAATTACTTCGATAAGGAATAAACTATAATGATATCACCTCTAAATATATATAATATATACATACAATCCACACTTCTTGAATCGCATGGCCCAAACAGTGTTGCTAAGGACAGCATGTGTGAGGTTGAAGTTAGGTACAGGTTACATGCTCCAAAAACTCACTCATTTCTTATCATATCAATTTAAGGCGAGAGATATTACACCAAACACGAACACTCAGTATGAATTTATGTGAACTAGTGTGCTCTGAATATTTTTTTTTTTGGTTGTTAAAAGACTACCAGCAGCTCTGATGGATAAATATGAATTTTTAATTCTGTAGATGAGGGCTAAACTGGCAGCTCTCGATGAGACAGATGCTGCTGGCCCCTCCCCCACAGGTATGCCCCGCACTTCGAACGAAGCCACTGGGCGGGAAAGGCCCACATGAAGAATAAAGAACTGTGTGTGTGCGTGTGTGTGTGTAACGTAGCACTGGGTGTGTGTGTGTACCGAACATTATGTTGGTCAATAGTTGTTGTTGTTGAGTTCTATGTCATTGAGTTGTTTGTCATGTTATTTCAAGTGCTGATAAGTGTAGTATAACTTTTGTGTGCTAGTTTGTCTGTCTGAGCAGGAACTCTGTAGCATTTTGTGTGACTTTTGGGTGTGGTTTGTGTTTTGTATTTAAGACCTGTGGTTGTGTGCCCTGTTCAGTCTTAGTTGTGCATTCGATTTGTCATGTGTGCTATCTCTCATATATTAAATTAGTTTAATTAAACTCTAAAGACTCAACCTTTGGGTGGGTTACAGTTCGCTAAGAGTTTGAGAGAGAACCCTTGGATTTTGGTGGCAGCAATTACTTGCTGTTGCCAAGTGCGAGCTGAACTAGAGCGATCTATTTAGATATTTCCCGAACTCAGCCCACAGCCACCCAGGATCTTGTCAGGCTCCTCTTCAATACTGACATGTTCATGAATGCTCTCAAGGGCTTGGAGATAGGTAAGGGATTGGACGCTTGGCCATGAGTCTATTGTACGGAAACAAGGCGTCTAATATTTGGTGTGCCATTCAAATGGTGAATGTTTAAAATGAACAAGTTTAAATGGGATTAATTGTTATTATTTATATTACTGATCATGGTTCACACAACATCTGAAGTTATATATATATATATATTATATATAATATGTAAGTTATAAACCAATATTGAGGTTTGTACGCGATTTACAAATTCCGAGACACAAGGGCAAATAATATAAAGTTTCATCCATCAGATATATTCTCAATTTTTCGTGTATAGATACCAAGAAAATGCCTTTGGGAAAATTGAGTAAAGTGCAAATAGCCAAAGGCCTGGAGGTAAGCTATTGGAAAGAAGATGATAGTTAGACTCATAACAATTTGAAAAGCAGATTTTTTGCATGACCTTTATCAAATTCAAACCAATACTTCGGTCAGAAGCTCTATAATATGTAAAGTGCTATGGCTGGTCCAGTTTTGGCCACACAAAAATTCAGCAGCCAATGGGTTCAAGGTTCACCTACTAAAGTGATCAAACACTATAGAGTTAAAGTTTAACTTAAACAGTTGATTAAACAGATCAATCAACTATATAATTATATAGGTAAAATTGAATAGACACTGGATAATGCCATAAAATCTAGACAGTAACAGACTGAATAAACAAAATTTAACTTTGAAACAATGAAAGTCTGCTGATTATTGATGAGTATTGAAGACGTCCCATAAAATAAAATTATACACTAGATAAAATGAAAGACAATACAATCTCTTGGACTAAATAATTGTGATTGTTTGTGTAATCAGAAAAGAATCGAAGTAGACTCCTTATCAGTTTGCTGGACATAATCTCTTTGCAAGCTAATATAACTACACAAAATTTCACATATTTTTTATTTCATATGATAAAATTCCATTTCTGAAAATAATTAAACCACTTTTAATTAAAACACAGCCACTTCCTGGCTTTACCATGCAAAAATATATTCGCTATGGGCCTGTGTTGTGTGTACAATGATAGCATTAATTGGCAAGCTTGAAGCCTCTCTTATATCACATGATGTCACACTTTTGTCACATGATTACTGCAGGCACTAGAAAATATTGAGAAGGCTCTAGATGCCAATCAAAGGAGTTCCTTGCCCGCACTCACCTCCAAGTTCTATACCATCATCCCTCATGACTTTGGTCGCAAAGTTCCTCCAGTGATCGCAGACAAAGAAACTCTGCAGAAGAAGTTTGACATTCTTCTGGTAAGGTTATAATGTGACTTGCATTAGCTTCAATGGGTTTCAGTTATTAAGCCAAATGTAAGTTTGAATTACAATGGGCCATAGAAGAATGAGACATTATTTTGGGCCAATGAATTACTAGCCATATTAATTTGAATACCTTATAATACCTGTATTTGTGTGTACTTTCCTGTACCTATTGATACATATATGCGTATATAATAATATATGGAATAAGACTTATTAGTAGTGTATGTAATAAATCAAGCTCAATTGGATGATCAGACTGAGCTAGCTAGCCTTGGACACATGAACATTAAAGTCTTATTCTCGGCAATTGTTTGTTTGTTTTTTAATGCAAAAGACTGATATATTCTTCTTTAGCAATCAGAAAAATGAATAGCTATATTATTTCCACTTCAATGTGCTGCTATAATGTTACACTTGAGACTTCATAAAAGTAGTGTCTCTGGATCAAACTAAAAAGTTCCAGTGTGAGCATGCTTAATCGGGCATGGCAATATCATATTTGACCCGCACGTATTGGTTAGGAGTGAGTTGTCAATGTGATGAAGAAATCAGATCTTGCAATTTTTGCAGTGAATTGGAACTTCAAATTATATGGTCAGTCATAACCTAGTAGAATATAAATATTTCTTGGACTCAAAATGTTAAAGATAAAGATTTTACTGTGGTTACATTTTAATGGACGCTGTTTTCTGTACAGAGAGAATAACAGTTAGTTGAGCTAGACTATGGCTCGCTTGCTTTTCCAACTATAGGAGCTCTTATTCTGTTCGTGTTTGTAATACTAATTAATATTTTATATTTCATAGGCATGGCTTTAATTTCAGCAGTCAAACTCTGCCAAGAATGCCAAGAATTTGTCATTATTTTAAACAACAGCAACAACAACAACAATAATCGCATGTGTGCACACACATACATATTAGGTATTGGGTGACATAGAGATGGCTCAAGGCATGCAGGCCAAGGACAAAGTGAAGACTGAAGTGGTAAGTTTTGTAACACACATGCACTATAAGCACACTGCTGGTCATAGCTTCACCTTCCTAGGAGTCGGAGGTTCCTCATGAGCTGGACGTCCATTACAAGTCTCTGAACTGTGGCCTCACTCTGGTAGATTCCAAGTCTCAAGAGTATGATATGATCTCTAAATACGTCGCGGCAACCAGTGGGATGTGGCACTCTCCTAAAATCATGGATGTATGGCGCGTGGACAGACATAAAGTGGTTAGTTACTGGCTATCTTTTTATTACATGCACATTCTTTCAACCTCCCGTTGTACTATAATATTAAGCATGCCATTATTGCACGTACCGTAGGACGATCGCTTCAAGGCACATGATGCTATTACTAACCGCCGCCTCTTGTGGCACGGGACCAATGTAGCCGTAGTGGCGGCCATCTTGAAGTCAGGCCTCAGGATCATGCCTCACTCTGGTGGTAGAGTGGGTAAAGGGATCTATTTGGCTTCCGAGAACAGCAAGTCTGCAGGCTACGGTAAGTTCATCCCCCTCAAACTAGCACTTCATCTACTTAACCCCATACATCAAATAAAAGTTCCTTAATGAAGCTAAGCAATTATCCTTCAGGCAATTTCACACATATTGAAGATGGCCATTGTAGCTAAATAGTTGACATTTTTATGCTTTAAATAAACTTTATTTAGTGCAGAATAAAATATATAGAAGTGCTATAGAAGAGTAATTAAAGTGAGCCTGCAATGTCACAATAGCTCTGAGTGAAAAAATTTCTTAAACTATATATTACCTTAATTCTTCAACTCACCATCAGGTGGCTTACTTGAGGCCATATTACAGTAACTTGTATTTATCTATAGCTACAAAAGTTGGGATTGTGTAGAAATATGACTCCAATAGGTGGAATTTTCTGCTTGTGTTATTATTTTGTGGGATAGTTCGACGCACGGCAAACAACATTGGCATCATGTTCCTCAATGAAGCTGCATTGGGTAAGGAGCATCACATCACCATGGACGACTGGAGGCTCACAACTCCTCCACAAGGACACGACTCCATCATTGCCAAAGGGAGGACTGAACCCAGTAAGTCTGAAAGCATTAGCTAAGTAATGTTTCTGAAATCTGTGCTGGACCATTGAATCCTAACTAGAGGTACAGCTGCCAGACAAACCGCAGTGTCTCTTACTTCAAACCTTTAAATCAAACTTCCAAAAGCTTATGAATCTCTAAAGTCTCACTATTGACCTCCCGTATATGACCCATAAAAGTGTGGTATGCATTTATTCTTGCTTGTTACAGACCCCAAAGATGACATTGTGGTGAAGATGGGTGGTAAGGACGTGTCAGTGCCTCAGGGGAAGCCCATCCCTACTTCAGTCAGCAGCAGCAACTTCTGGCAGAGCGAGTATTTAGTCTACAAGGAAAGTCAGACCAGGATACGGTATCTGCTCAAGATGCAGTTTTAAACCTAGTGGATGCTGATGACTTTAGACTTAGTGATGATCTTCCCTTACAAACATTGTGGAATTTTATTAGTGAACATTTAGATGAGTGTATACTATATGAGCTTAAGGAATGCTATGTAGAGCATTTCTTTTTTAAAAGCTTTTTTTTTACCTTGAAAATGTAGACAATGCATCTTATAAATGTTGAAGTATGTATGTGTTGTGAAATCAGATCGGAAACAGGAATAGTTGCCATGTAATACATTAGTAAGCAGTGACAATATTAACAGGAGAGAGAGGAGTGCACAGCGTTCTATACTTAATCTGAAGTACTCACTTCCAATAACTATAAATAAGCATTCCATGCGGTTTTGGTTGTGGTTAAAATTATTATTGAGTAATACTAGCTACTGGGATAGTACATCAAAGGCTAGTTTGTGTAATGAAGCCTTTTATGCCACTTTTGTTGATATTTTCTTGTACATGACTGGACACACCATACATACACATTAATTTTAAGTGTTAAAAACTCTTTAATCACTTACTATTAAGTAGACCACCTAGACTTAGGCATCCTATCCTTCAAACTTCTAGGAAACTCTACCTTACATCAACATTTGGCACTGCCAAATTATTCCTAGCATATATAATTTAATATAATTGTACCAAAAAATACTGGAAGAAGTGGAAGTTTTGGGGAATAATTTAAACTCTACCTGGTGTGGTCAAAGTGGAAGATTATAACATGATAGTTATTTAGTACATTGGTGATGTGTAATCATTGAAGACCTGCTTCCTCTTTCTAATACTTCCAAGATCCTCTTAAGTGGCGTAAATTAAGGATTGAAAGGCCAGCAGCTTTAAGTAAAGCAGGAAACATTTGTCAAAACCACTTGCTGTGGATTTCCCCCCTAGTGTTCATTATGCTCTAGCTAGACAAGTGGTCTCGTGAAACTTAATTTTATTTTAGTAAATGCAAATTAATATTATATGTATTTCCATTTCTAGCAAGTGTATAAATTCTTTGAGTTGTTTCAAGCTGTAGGATAGCTAATTTTTGGTATTAATTTAGCAAGTTTCTTGTCAGTATAATTATTTAGTTTAGTTTATTTTTAGTGATAAAATAGATTAACATAAAAAAGCTTTTGGTATTATATTACAAGATCCTAGTTTAGTTGGATGACTACAATTTTCGCCTCAAATTAACTTAACTAAAAACAAAAGCATAACAATAGTGATTTATACTCACCTACGTGATCTGTAGCATTAATAATAAACAAACAAATGAATATAAATAAGTAAATAAAGAACAAACAACAAACCCATTCCCGTCAATCCCTCTAGCAAAGCGAGTATCCGGTCAGATCTGGATGCTCATGAAGTTATTGCTAACCTATTCTAATTGGCGAGCGAGCGTAGCGAGCGAGACACTTACAGGGGTAACACAATCGAAAATCGGGGATGTTTATTGGCGAGCGAGCGTAGCGAGCGAGACACTTACAGGGGTAACACAATCGAAAATCGGGGATGTTTATTTATTTATTTATTTATTTGTATATATGTATGGACGTATGTATGTCATTTTGTACTTTGACCCTCGCGTTTTTGTGTTAGTTACGTGTTCGACCCCGTCCCAAATTGCACTAAACAGAATCCTCTGGTTTATCGATCAGTACCCGTATCACACTAGAAATTGAATTGTTTTACCGTTATGAATTCTTTTGCGGGTGCAGTTAAAACTTGAAAACTTAAGGGACTTCCATTTGTATTCGAGTTAGGGGCGGTGGTAAGTCAATGCGCTCTTTGTCATGGTTATAAGCCGTGCGCAACAGTATTTACTTGAAAATACATTGTCCACTAGACTACTGCGAAGGTAAGTCTGTGTAGGTGCATGTCCAGTTGTGTCAAAACATTGTGTGTTACAACCACTACTTAGCTAAAGAATATCACAAAGAAAACTTTTAAATAACTGTATTGTTTTGTTGTTGTTTTTTTCCTTCAATTCAAGCAGTTGCAGAGAGTTGTTACTATGGCACTGAAATCCCTTTACCGTGTATGCGAAATTTAAAAACTGGACCTTATTTTCAGTAGCTTCAGTGTCAGTGTCCCAAACTTCACTAAACAGAATCCTCCGGTTTAGCGACCATTACCCGTATCACCTTAGAAATTGAATTGTTTACGGCTTTGAATTGTTTTGCGGATGCAGTTAAAACTCAAAATCTTATGGGAGCTCCATTTCTATTCGAGTTAGTGGCGGTGGTAAGTTAATGCGCTATTTGTCACAGTTATAAGCCCAACTTATGGGAGCTCCATTTCTATTCGAGTTAGTTGCTATTTGTTACAGTTACAAGCCCTACTCAACAGCATTTACTTGTAAATTCATTGTCCACTAGACGAACCGCGAAGGTAAGTCTTGCGTAGGTATGTTCAGTTGTGTGAAAGTATTGTGCGTTACAACTACTATTAAGAATGTCACAAAGGAAACTTTAAATAAAGTGACTTGATTTTGTTGCTTCTTTTTCAATTCAAACAGTTGCTGGGAGCGGTTACTATGGCTTTGAATCCCCTTTACCGCATACGTAATTTTAATATCAATCATTTAACAATAGTGTAGTTTTAGGCTCGCTCGCCATTTGTGCTCAAGCACACCACTAGTTTATTTATATATATGGACGTACGTATGTCATTTTGTACTTTGACCCTCGCGTTTTTGTGTTAGTTATGTGGTCGACCCCGTCCCAAATTGCACTAAACGGAATCCTCTGGTTTATCGATCAGTACCCGTATCACCCTAGAAATTGAATTGTTTACCGTTTGAATTCTTTTGCGGGTGCAGTTTTTCTATTCGAGTTAGTGGCGGTGGTAAGTCAATGCGCTCTTTGTCATGGTTATAAGCCGTGCGCAACAGTATTTACTTGAAAATATATTGTCCACTAGACTACTGCGAAGGTAAGTCTGTGTAGGTTCATGTCCAGTTGTGTCAAAGCATTGTGTGTTACAACCACAACTTAGCTAAAGAATATCACAAAGAAAACTTTTAAATAACGTGTATTGTTTTGTTGTTGTTTTTTTCCTTCAATTCAAGCAGTTGCAGAGAGTTGTTACTATGGCACTGAAATCCCTTTACCCTGTATGCTAAATAAAAAAAACTGGACTTTATCAGTAGCTTCAGTGTTAGAAGTTAAAATCATTCATATAAAAATAGTATAGTCTTTAGGCTCGCTCGCCATTTGTGCTCAAGCACACCACTAGTTTATTTTTATTTTTATTTTTACTGTAACTGCAATACGAAGTTGACCTGATCTCGCGGTCCTTACGCGGTTTTTGTGGAGAGGGGGTAATCGGCGTGGCAAAAAATTGGCCGGGGAGCAGAGGAGAGCTGGGCAGATCGTCGTCCATTTTGGTTGTGAAACTCAAGGGTTTAAAATGTCCAGAAAAAGATCTAAAGTGGAAGACCTGGATATTCCCGCCATGAAGGTCGTGGATTTGAAGAAAGAACTCTTGGCTAGAGGTCTGGATGCTTCTGGAAAGAAGGCTGAGTTGGTTACCCGACTGGAAGCTGCCGTACAAGGTACTGACATACTTACTGTATATTGTTTCTAGTGCTTGGTGAATAAAAAAAAAAGTTACCATGCTTCACACTAAGTGGCTGAAATACCAAAAAAGCAATTTTCAAAGCTGATGTAAGTATCAAGTTGTCATTGACTGTGAGGACATTGCAAGATTGGTGCAATTTTCTGCGTTTGAGATAGTTTGACTCTACCTATACTCTTTGGTAGTTCATGTATTACCTTCTGATGTAGTTTGTAAGTATAGCGGGGATAAGCCACACCCATTGACACGGTTATGAATGAATGTAATTAAGCCAGATGACATGATGAAAGTTTGGGAGGCAGTGACATGTAACTGCAAAGTTTCCTAGAGCCTCTTCAATGTCTTTTAGTGCCTAGAGTCAAGAAAAAAGTTGCCACGCTTCACACTAAGTGGCTGAAATACCAAAAAATTAATGCTGGGAGGAGCCTCGAACATAAATTTTCAAAGCTGATGTAATTATCGAGTTGATTGAGTGAGGGAACATCGCAAGATTGGCGCAATTTTCTGCGTTTGTGATAGTTTGTCTCTGCTGCCATAAATGCTTTGGTAGTTTGTGTACTATGTACCTTCTGTTGTAGTTCGTAATTATAGGGGGGGGGAAGATAAGCCACACCCACTGACACATTTGTGAATGAATATTATTAACCGAGATGACATGATGAAAGTTTGGGTGGCAGTGACATGGGGGCGTGGATAGACTAGATTCGTGCAGAGTGTGCTGGCTGACCTTGTAACAATAAACATGCTGAGCTTGAAATCAGGGAAAAGGAAGGAGGAGCTCACTAGCTGGTCTTGCAGTTGGTGGTGGTTTATAGACTGCATGGATGAGCATGGATGGTTATGGTGGCAAGGATGGGAGGAAAAAATAAAAAAAAAAAAAAAAAATAAAAAAAAAAGTAGTGTGTATAAAAGATAAGACAATTATACACTGGTCCTTCTTCATGATTCCCTCTTAGGTGTGGTTGTATTTTACTTTGCTGAATCGCCTAACTCAACGTTTAAAAGTGGAATTGAAAGTGACCATTTCCATTTTCTTGTGACACTGAAAAGTATTATAAACACCACACCCCCACCCCACCCCCCACCCCACCTCCCCACACCCTTCCCCCTCTTCATGTATTGCATGTTTGTCTTTTTTTTTTTTCAACTATGTATACCAGAGACGTAATTTGAATTGAAGATGAACAACTTCAGACTTTTTAAAAGGAACTATTCCAAGTTGGTAGTTAGAAATTTGTGAAGTGTAGAAGTGACATGGTATATCAGGGCTTCATACCCCCCCTCTGTATGAAGCCCTGTATATGGTATAGAAGTGACATACTAGCAGCTGAAGTTGTTCAATTCTGTCACCATGACACTCACCACAGCACTGAATTGAGCCACTTGTATGCATACGATTGGTGGAAAACATGAAGCGTGTTCAACAGTTGTTGTTGTTGTTTTCTTCATGCATGCACATAATTTCTTCTGGTTCATGCATTTAGCACCTCCACCATCCAAGAAGGTCAAAGTGGAAGCATCCTCAACTACAACAACTCCGTCTTCAGTGGACTACTCTAAGATGAGTGTGCCTGATCTTAAGAAGGAGCTCTCATCGAAGGGCCTGAAGGCTACTGGGAAGAAGGCAGTTCTTGTGAAGAGGCTCCAGGCAGCACCTAGTGGTGGGACTAAAGCGGAGGAGCCCAAGGAGGAAGAACAGGAGGAGACAGACTTCAGCAAGGCCAAGAGAGCTCTAGCAGCCGAGGCAGAGAGCAAGAAGAAGAGCAAACCAGGAAAGAAGAAGCTGAGGAAGGTGGATTCCTGCGTGCCTGGAGCTGCATCGAAGGATGTGTATGAAGACTGGGACTGTATGTTGAACCAGACAAACATCGGGCACAACAACAACAAATACTACGTCATTCAACTCCTTAAGACTGGGTAAAGGGTCGTCAAACAGAATAGTTGTTGGATGAATAATGATTTTGCTGAGGCCATAACAGTGATGGTTTATATTATTGTATACATAACATTAATTATCAGGGTTTAATACAGAGGGGGTACTGGCCCTTTTATCTCCACCCCTCTTTCTCCCCCAGAATGAAGTTGGATTTGTAAGTAGTAAGATTATAAAATCATAAAAAATCATGCATGGAACCGAGCACTGATCAGTTTAAAGTATAAACTCTCGTATAGGCATGTGCGTCAAAGTAGTGTGGGTTTAAAATGGGTGTGGCTAAGTCTCCTACTTCCAGAGAAATGTCCTGTATGAAACCAAACCCTGATTATGTACGGTGTTGTGTTGTGGAAATAGACTTCGAGTATGTATTTAGTTGACAGTAGCAAGCAGTTGCGATCAGTTCATCTTGTTTTTTTCTAATTCTTTTACTTCTATAATTAAGAATACTTTTTTTTAGAAATCGCTACAACTTGTGGACTCGATGGGGGCGTGTTGGCGAGCCTGGGCAGAACTCCATGGGATCTGCCGGTAACCTGGAGACTGTCAAGAAAGACTTCATGAAGAAGTTCTCAGATAAGACCAAGAACAAGTGGGAGAACAGAGACAACTTCAAGCCAGTGCCTGGGAAGTACACTCTGATAGAGATGGATGATGACTCAGAGGGAGATGAGGAAGAGGTAAATTAGAGATTGTGAGTAAAAGTCCATGGCTAATGTTTAGATGACAGTTGTAAGAAAGAACAGCTGGGCACTTGTTTCAAACTAGCTTGTACCACGAGACGTCTAACCTAAAGCTATTGTTCGTCTGTGCATCTGCAGATCATTTGTTAATTTCAGAAGCACTTGACATCACACTTTTCTACATAGATGGTGTTGTCAGGTTACAAGAGGCTGGAATAGTGCTTTGACTACCAACGTCTATTTTTTCTTTTATCACGTGTGGAATATATATAATATATATATAATATATATTATCAGTACATGTATTATTTTATGTAAGACTATCAAACGTCTCTTAAGGTGGGGGGACCTTTATGATTGTGTACTAATTTCTGTGTTAGCCCATCTTATTATTTAGTTCTTTACACTGTATTTGTTAGTTAGTGTGTACTAAATTGCTCCTAATGGAGTCATGCAAGCCTGAATATGGAAGTTAGTTTCAATTTACGTGTCTCTAGCCCGTGATGTGACACTGTAGGTGGGGCTTCAGGCGCTCAATACATTTGTATCTATGTTTGTATGCTAACTCTTTTTTTTTTCCATTTTATCATAATTTTTTTTTTTTCGAATGACTTCCAGATTAGCAACAATGTTTTCATTTCTTCAGATTAAGGCTAAGTTGGCGGCACTGGATGAGCCAGATGCTGGTCCCGCCCTCACTACTCTGCCCTGCACCTTGGACAATTCCACGCAAGCTCTGGTCAAACTCATTTTCAATCCGGACATGTTTGTGAATGCACTCAAGAGCCTGGAAATTGGTAAGGTGTGGAAGTTACTTACGTGTCCTTTGGCTGTGCATTCTTTTTGGCGTTGAAATTTACTCCCCCCCTCCCTTCAGCTCCCATCCACTTTAAGAAGTGGACAAATTTTATATAAATTCATGTGTTGTATTTGTCAACTTTTCTATTTTCTTAGATACCAAGAAAATGCCTCTGGGAAAACTGAGCAAAATTCAAATAGCCAAAGGTCTGGAGGTATGAGCTGATGTTATTTTGTCACTTCTTTGATCACATGATATCACTTTTGTGTCATGTGATCTTGACTGTAGGCACTAGAAGACATTGAAAAGGCCCTGGATGCCAATAAGAAGAGTTCCTTGGCTTCACTCACCTCCAAGTTCTACACCATTATCCCTCACGACTTTGGTCGCCGAGTTCCTCCAGTGATAGGAGACAAGGAGACACTGCAGAAGAAGTTTGACATGCTCCTGGTAAGGCAGGTGGTGGTGTAGGGTGAAGCTTTCTATTGGGTAGACAGATGGTGCCTTTGTAGAAGTGCAGTTACTATACACAGCCTTCAAAGCAGCAGTTGGTTGGCCATTGTACTTCTGAATCTCACAGCAGTGGTACAAAACAATTGTTGTGGGGACAAAAAATTACCAATTGCATGTATTTAATGGATAACAGCACATTAGCCGAGATAACTTACCACCAAATAGAAATGAACTCTCAAGTAATATTGCTCTAAGTTCTGTTATATCTGATCTTGAACACTTATTATCTTAACACACACACACACACACACACGTACACACACACACACACACATTAGGTATTGGGTGACATAGAGATGGCTCAAGGCATGCAGGTCAAGGACAAAGTGAAGACTGAGGTAAGTTTGGACATGACACGCAAAGAAAACTCCGTATGGACACACACACACAAACACACATACATACATTCCAATTTTCCCCACAGAATTGAATATTGTCTGTTTTGATCCTCCCCAGGTGACGGAGGTGCCTCATGAGCTTGACATTCATTACCAGTCCATGAACTGTGACCTCACTCTGGTAAACCCCAAGTCTGACGAGTATAATGTCATCTCCAAATACGTCACGGCAACCAGAGGGGGTTGGAGTAATCCTAAAATCATAGATGTATGGTGTGTGGACAGACACAAAGTGGTAAGAAGTCTGTTGAATGCATGACATGATATTTGTAAGTTTAGGTTCGGTTGCATCTATTATAATTTCTAGCTGTGACTGACTGACTGACTGAAAGAAGTTCTTGCTATGTATATATCTGTGTTTGTATGTATGTATGTGTGTTTGGCGCTTCATTTAATATGGATGGAATTAGTACTTTTTTAAAAACATTTCTTAGAGTTTTTTCTTACATTCTGAATTGACCATTGCCCCTGTACGTCGTAGGACGATCGCTTCAAGGCACATGATGCTATTACTAACCGCCGCCTCTTGTGGCACGGGACCAATGTAGCCGTAGTGGCGGCCATCTTGAAGTCAGGCCTCAGGATCATGCCTCACTCTGGTGGTAGAGTGGGTAAAGGGATCTATCTGGCTTCCGAGAACAGCAAGTCTGCAGGCTACGGTAAGATCAAGACCTGCTTAGATATGTGTGAGGTTAAAGCAGAATGTGATTGGTTGGCATTTTAGGTATTCAAAGAGTTAATTCATCATTTGAGTAAAGATAGTTATGATCTGCACAAATCACATGATTATATATAACAACGTATAGATGATTATGGAACGACTTGCATGATAAGTGTATAATTTAGTAGTAGTAGTAGAGTAGTAGTAGTAGTAGTAGTAGTAACTTATAGCAGCTTATTACGATCTCAGCTGAAGATAATAATTCATCGAATCTGTAGAAGCTGTGGAACTGTACCAGCCGTAGTTACTATCACCATGCCAACCACGTTCACTTTAGCGGCTTCTTAACAGGACGTAAACAAGTACTAACTACTACTACTACTATTACTACTACTGCTAAGTTGTGCACTCATGCCATGGATGCTTCTTTAGAAGTTTGGAACAAGTTCACTAGAAAGACGAGTTAGTTTTCAATGTGGCCATTCCATATTTTCACTCTTTATCTACCTTACGTAGAGGTTACACCACGATGTGGAGGTTGGTACGGGATTTACACAACCGAAGGCCGAGGATAGTGTAAATTCCATACCGACGGACACAGAGGGGTGCAGCCACTTTGTACGGCTCTAGGCTATAGGAAACACATGACAAGTAATTTTTGATTGGACGGTTCACATATTCACCTCCTAGGAGGTGGGTATGAAATATATTCACCATATATTGAGCAATCTGATTGGATGGTTTGAACCTCATGCCATGAACTACTGTGTATTGTATTGTATGTGTTTGTGGGATAGTTCGACGCACGGCGGACAACATTGGCATCATGTTCCTCAATGAAGCTGCATTGGGTAAGGAGCATCACATCACCATGGACGACTGGAGGCTCACAGCTCCTCCTAAAGGATTTGACTCCATCGTCGCCAAAGGAACGACCGAGCCTGGTGGGTGGGGCGGTGGGTGGGGTGTGTAGGTATATCATCAAACATGGGTTTGAAGGTTTGAAGTCAGCGATAAGTAAATTAATAATGCTTAGATCTGACGTGTACAGTGAAACCTCTCTACAAAGGCCATGCTTGGGGACAAGTACTCAGTTTGGCTGCTTTCAGAGGTTATTTTGTACTGTGGTAGATTGTTTTGTTCTATTCATGTTGGCTGTTGTTGAGATCACTACAACTGCATGTGTATTCATTGAATGATGTTAACTAGAGGGTGTGGCTAACTAGAGGGTGTGTCAGTTTGTTTGTGTGTACATACATTTTTTTCCTGAAATGGGTAAAATGTATAGTTTGTTGTGTTGTATTTGCAGACCCCAAAGATGACATTGTGGTGAAGATGGGTGGTAAGGACGTGTCAGTGCCTCAGGGGAAACCTATCCCTACTTCAGTCAGCACCAGCAGCAGCTTCTCGCAGAGCGAATATCTAGTCTACAAGGAAAGTCAGACCAGGATACGGTACCTGCTCAAGATGAAGTTTTAATATCAGCAAAACCTTATTAGTGCAAGTAAAGAATCAGCTTTCCTTGTAGGAGTCTTTATTCAGTTCTATGCATGCACTAGTTGTGTGTGAATGTTATCAGACTTCTTGCTTGATGTATCTTATTATCAAAGAGTTAAATTGTTTGTGGGGTCACAAAAACAAGTAAAGCACACGCGAATAAACTAAAGAAATTAATTACCGTACAGAGCTATAGACCCACGCTAGGAAAAGCGGTTCGGTAAGGGGATTGACTAATTTATAGTCAGTAAGGGGATCATTAATTTATAGGTACAGCATCGTCACATTAACGGGTAATAGTGCAATTGTGAAATCGAATTAATTTATAGGTACAGCATCGTCACATTAACGGGTAATAGTGCAGAGAGTGAAGAAGTGGCAACACTCATTCTGGGACGTCATTCTAGAGTTCTCCTTGATCCAGTCAGCTTTGCCTTCATGTTTAAGGTTTTGCAAGGTAGCTTGCGGTCGTTTAAACCAGGTGTCAGCTTGAAGCCTGCACCGCTGGGTGTCAAGCATGTTTCCAGTGCGTCGACGTCCGTGTATTCAGTGGGAGACAAACGCCAAGGCTACACGGTTAAAGACGTCCAGAATATACCAGAGATATCTGCGCTAGCAATTAAGCTTTCCCACGATGGCACGGGAGCAGAACACCTCCACGTGGCCAAAGAGGACCCCAACAACACATTCAGCGTGGGTTTCAGTACTATCCCTGAAGACAGCACTGGAGTGGCCCATATCCTGGAACACACCACTCTTTGTGGCTCCCAGAACTACCCAGTCAGAGACCCTTTCTTCTGTATGCTGAACCGCTCTTTGTCCAACTTCATGAATGCCTTTACCAGCAATGACTGGACCATGTATCCCTTCTCCACTCAGAACCCGAAAGACTTTAACAATCTTATGTCAGTTTATTTAGATTGCACTTTCTTTCCACTTCTGAGAGACTTTGATTTCAAGCAGGAAGGCTGGAGACTGGAGCATGCGGAGGTTAATGACAAGGAGAGTCCCATCATGTTCAAAGGTGTCGTGTTTAATGAAATGAAGGGCGTGTATGCTAACCCAGAGTACCTTTATTCGGAGGCAATTCAAAACTTCCTGCTGCCAGATACCACGTACTCTGTTTCTAGCGGAGGGAGACCTATCAATATTCTCGACCTGACGATTGAACAGTTGAAGAAATTCAGGTCTAACTTTTACCATCCCAGTAATGCCAAGTTCTTCACTTATGGAAACTTTCCACTTGATAATCATTTGAAAGCAATCCATGAAGGTGTATTGAGCAAATTTGAGAAGAAGCCACCTCTGACTCCATACAGCACAGAGACAGTGATATGGGACGAACCTGAATCTCAGCACATACAGTGTTCACCTGATCCATCTCTTCCTGACCCGTCCAAGTCTAGCACGTTCAGCATGACCTATCTTCTGGCACCCATCACAGAGCGGTACGAATGCTTCATTCTCATGGTCCTCTGTGAGCTACTGTCTGAAGGGCCGACATCTCTCTTTTACAAATCTCTTTTGGACAGCGGTCTTGGCTACAAGTACTCTCCGAGCGCGGGCTACCAAAGTGAGACGCGACAGACGTATTTTTCGATCGGTTTGCAAGGGATTGATCCAGCCGACATTACGAAGGTTGAAGACGCTATCTTGTCGACATTCGAGAAAGCCTCTGAAGTTGGTTTCACCGAGGAGCAGATTTCCTCCGTCATCCATCAGATGGAGTTGTCACTAAAGTTCCAAGAGAAGAATATGGGGTTGAAGCTTGCCACCTCTTTGATATCCTCGTGGGTTCACGATGCCAATCCTGTGGACGATCTTTTGGTTAATGATATCATCAGCAAGTTTAAAAATGAAGTGTCGAATGATTTCCTGAAGGACAAAGTGCGTAAATATTTTTTGAACAACAGGCATGTTCTCAAGCTGTCCATGTCTCCTTCAGAGAGCTACGAGCAGACGCTGAAAGATGCCGAAGAAGCCAAATTAACTTCATTTGTAAGCAATTTATCGGAACAAGCCAAGCGGGGTGTATTTGAGGATGGGCTAGCACTGAAAGCCGAGCAGAGCAAGCATCAAAATGTGGAAGTTTTACCTACAGTGCAACTGAGCGATGTAGCCAAGGAAGGAAACAGAACTCTTGTTGAGAAGGTCAGAGGGGATTACCCGATATTCTATCACAATGAGCCAAGCAATGGCTTGGTGCACTTGAATATATCGTCCAATTTTGGCTCATTGTCCGACGATTTAAAAATGTACATTCCTTTTTTCAGTTACGCGGTGACAAAGATGGGAGCTGGTGAGTACGATTATACCGATCTGTCCCAGCAGTTTGACCTTCACACCGGGAGGATGTCGGTGGCTTCTCATATTATTGCCCACCACAGCTCGATGGAAGGTTATTACGAGGAGTTGCTGTGTTGCTCTTACTCAACATTAGCTAATGCTCCGAAGATGCTGAGCCTGTGGAAGGATGTGTTACTCCGCCCACATTTCGCCAACGAGCAACGATTGCTTCATTTACTGAAGGACTTCTCTACCAGTTTGGCACAGAGTGTGACTTACCACGGCCATCTTTACTCCATGAAGCTGTCTTCAAGCACGCTCACTACATCTGCTAGAGTGTGCGAGAACCTGTTTGGCGTTACTCAAGTTAGATTTTTGCAGGATCTGGTAAAGAACGGCAACGTGAAGGAGTTACTCGATAAATTGAGTTCTATTGCCAGCCATGTGTTTCGAGGAGAGAACGTCAGAGCTCTCTGGACTGGTTCTCCTGAAAACAATGACAATTTGAGTGAGCAGCTTCAAGAGTTCATGCAAACCATGGGTCATAAAGAACCTCAACGAGATTTCCTCACCGCAGATCCTTTGTTTGAGGCCCAAACGGGAAATAAAGTTCACATTGTGCTCCCGAGTCTGGTGAATTATGTCAGCCAGAGTTTCAAGTCTGTGCCGTATTCTCACCCTGATTATCCGAAATTGCAGCTGCTGGCTAAACTTTTGAATTCAAAGTACCTTCACAAGAATATTCGTGAAATAGGCGGAGCTTATGGCTCGGCAGCGGTTCAATCTGATGGCGTGTTCTCCTTTGGCAGCTACAGAGACCCCAATTTAGAAAATACTCTGAGTGTGTATGAGAAGGCCAATGAGTGGCTACTGGGAAGTGAGACTTCAGACAGAGACATTGACGAAGCCAAGTTCCGCATGTTTTCTCAGATTGATTCTCCGGTTTACCTCCAGGATAAGGGAATGCGCTGGTTTATGAGCAGGATAGACGATGATCAGGTGCAGCTCTTTCGCGACCAGCTCCTGGGTGTGGTCAGGCAAGATTTGATGGACGTGTGCGAGAAGTATTTTGTAAATCCCCGGAATTCAAGTGTCATAGGACCAGCTCAATCTGAGGATTCTGCATCCTCTTGGACTGTCTCAGAATTTTGAATTTAATTTTATTTATTTTTTGAGTCGGTGCTCAAATTTGTGTATATTAATTATTTAATTCAATAACAATCTCGATACAAGGCAGAAAGTGTATGACAAATTAAAATGGTAGGCAGGAAATGATCCCAATTACAGGTAGTGGGTAGTACAAGTATTGGTTGCTATGTAGCTACCAATGTGAGAGTTAGTATAACTTCAAGCCAGTGCAATGGATGGAAGTACATGTACACTTGAGACTGAAGAAAACACACAAGATGGTAAAGGGTTGCTATTCGAGGTGCAATACACCACCACTAATTGTTATCATACCAGTAAATCGGGTTCGGCTTTGTGCGTTCGTTCTCATGACCTGACAGAAATGCAGTTATTTGTAGCTAGTTGTTGCAGGTACCTTAAAATGAGTGAGCAGGTGATTGTGTGATACTGGGGATGCTGTAGTATCATATATAGTGTTCATTAGTTTAATCTGGTGTAGATATTTGGTAAGTCTGATGAAGGCCCTGCTTGTTATCATGCACTCCAGACATCACTGTTATAAAATGCTACAGGACACCTGAAATAATATGTCAGCCTGGCTAACATGACTATCTGTAAAACAACCACATGCTGTTATTGTGTAACTATAACAATTCTTTTTTATAATAGAATGGTCCTTACACACACAAAAACAACAACTCCCCTCAAAGTTTTCTTTCAAGAGCTCACTGAAAAAAAACTGATTGTTGTATTGACTTATTGACTTGTTTGCTTGAGCATTTTTACTGTCACATTCTTTATCATTCCCCCTCCCTTGAGTTATTTTCCTTGACTTTTTCTGTCCCCGCCTCCCTGTCTCGCCCCCCGCCCCCCCCCCCGCCCCCCCCCCCCCGCACCTGGTTTATTCTATTTGCAAATATCTGATAGTTTATTTTGGTCTGTCCACATCAAACAAATATGCAGCAAAGCTTATAGGTCTCTGTATTTAATTAGGCGAGCAATTCCTTGCACATCCCCCATTAACATTAAGAAGTCCCTCTATCTATCACTTGTAAGATCTCAGCTGACCTACTGTTCCCAGCTGCTATGGTTTCCCAACAAATACAAGACATTATCTTATTGGAAAGAGTTCAACGGGGTGCAACTAAATACATTTTAACCATCTTTTCTGCCTGGGCGGTTCTCATTAGAGCCGGTGAGACGAATTCAGACGTTTGGCGCAAAATCGGTGTTGGTCCTGGATCCTTGGACGAGAGTTGGGAGTTACGCCCCAGTTCGTTGACACTGCAGTGCGTCTCACGGCCCTTCACATAAATAATTATAATATTTCTTACAAATTAAGACTTATTCATCTCAATATTTTACCACTACTTATAATTACTAGACCTATTATTTTTTGTTAAATGTCTTGAATCCATCTGATTCATTTAATGTATTTAATCACGTCACTTTTCATTCTGGGTCCACAAGATCTTTATCTAATCGTAAATTAGAAATTGAGTTTCAACGCACCTCCACTACACGACATCAATATTTTAATCGCATATCTCTACTATAGAACACATTCTCACCTATTGATCTTTCATTGTCCTTCACTTCTATTAAACGTTCTCTCAAGCAAAAAATTTGGGATCTATTTATTGCACACTTTGATTCAGACAATTCCTGCACATTTTGTTGTTTATGTCCTTGCTCTAGATGTCACAGTCACTTTATTAATGTATCACTCCCCTCTCACACTTAGCTGTTTTATTATCATTTATATACCTTTTCTTTTCTTTTAGCTAACTAGGCTGCTCTCTTGTACTACATAGAGTTTGTCCTTCATCATATCACATTTCATCTCTTTTAATTCTCTTTGTTATACAGTATAGTGGTTGTAAAGTTATAATAATAATAATAATAAAATGAACGTCCCAAGCGCGACCCTTTACCCGACGTTCTTTGAGGAGAGACTAAAACGGAGACAAACCAGAACCCTGTGGAATTATACCGTTTATTAACCGCAGAGCTGATTGAAAGTAAGTAGAGACTATGCCTAAGAAAAGAGAAATTTCTCCTGACCAAGACATATCCAACATGAAAGAAGGAACTGTCGGCCAGATGACTCGACAGCACAGGAAAGAAAGCTAAACTGGTGGATAGGCTTGGAGTAGCTACTAAACAGTGGTGGTGGAAGCATTTTTTCATTGGTCAGGCAAATTCATACCTTCTATTTTCATAGCTCATTTTGTATTAAAGGAACAATGTTATTAAAATTTGAATTTGAAATAATAAAAGAAAATTAATGATTAGCTCAAGTTAAAATGATCCAAAAATTCTTCCTGCGCTCACTTCCACTAATAAATTCATGTTTGCAACTTAACTGACTTCTCTGGACAGTACTGCTCCAGTTACGCTACCGCTGGAGTCGCCACAGGATGCCATACCAGTTCAGGTCGAATTCAACTGGTAAGTATCGTTATATAGTTTTGTACCCAGTTCTATTCTATAAATATCACTGCGCATGCACATGAATATAAAGCGCTACAAGTTAAGAGCCGACTTAGAGCGGTAAAGTAAATAGTCTCGCTGGCGAGACTGAAATAATCACGCAGTTATGAAAAGGCAGTTATGAAAAAATTGGTCAGGCACTTATGAAAAATATTGGTCGGGCACTTGCCGGGTCTGCCGGGCCAGTTCCGCCGCCACTGCTAAAGGTAGGAATCGCAGCCGATAAGAGAATAGCTAATAATAATAATAAAATAATAAAATAACAAAATAATAATAAAAGAAATATAGTAAATTTTATTTTTTGAAGAATATTTGTGCTATTCTTTAGCAATCTAGAACACTTTTACACACACACACACATACACACACACACACACACACACACACACACACACACACACACACACACACAAATAATTGAATTTTCTTGGATGATATGGGTAAGGATCACTAAATTGAATTCTGTTTGAGCTAGTTGCCTTTCCAAAAGTCCATCCCTTTGAAATGATCTATTGTATTCTAATCCATAAAACATTACATTGCATTCTCTCAGTGACTCTATTGGACAACGGATTTTCAAGTAGGATATGGCGTATAGCTATGACAAACGGTTGAACTTACCAAGATATATTAGCTATATTACATTATTTGAATGGAAAATAAACTTAGCTAAGTTTGTGAGGCCTAACTGAGAACGTCTCTCCTCTTCTGTCTCCTTAGCTTTATTTCGAAGTCTTTTCTCCTAAATTTCTTGCACCTGTGTTAATGATAATGTTTTATAATTGCCTTCGGGAGTGGACATGAATTGACCTCTTTGAACTTTGGCCATATATACAGTATTTACCAAAGTCTCAATGAGAACTATGTGTGAGGGGCTTGCTTCAATTAGAGGGGCTTGCTTTGCTCGCCCAATTAGAGGGGCTTGCTTTGCTCGCTCAATTAGAGGGGCTTGCTTTGCTCGCCCAATTAGAGGGGCTTGCTTTGCTCGCTCAATTAGAGGGGCTTGCTTTGCTCGCCCAATTAGAGGGGCTTGCTTTACTCGCCTAATTAGAGGGACTTGCTTTGCTCGCCCAATTAGAGGGGCTTGCTTTGCTCGCCCAATTAGAGGGGCTTGCTTTGCTCGCCCAATTAGAGGGGCTTGCTTTGCTCGCCCAATTAGAGGGGCTTGCTTAGAGGGGCTTGCTTTGCTCGCTCAATTAGAGGGGCTTGCTTTGCTCGCCCAATTAGAGGGGCTTGCTTTGCTCGCTCAATTAGAGGGGCTTGCTTTGCTCGCCCAATTAGAGGGGCTTGCTTTGCTCGCTCAATTAGAGGGGCTTGCTTTGCTC
>WLWD01001599.1_pt1 | contig 25406 bp, 19 predicted proteins | sample 6712731 | NCBI WGS metagenome assembly WLWD01 (sample SAMN12718690, study PRJNA576275) | sponge metagenome | isolation source: marine sponge | host: Mycale hentscheli | place: New Zealand: South Island, Marlborough, Capsize Point | collected 2014-11-01 | reverse complement strand
AGAATTAAAAATGTAATTGCAAGGAAATCATTTAAATAAGTTCATGTAAGGTGAATGTTGTCAAACAAATTAATAAGCCTGTTCTGCAGTTTAAAAATATCCAAACTTTCTTCAAAATCAATGTCAGTAAGTTCAGGCCCTTCTATAGCAATTCTCTTCAGTATAGCTAGGACAAAAAAGTAAAACTATAAGGTCGCTATTTAATCCCCCCCCCCCACCCCCCAGCAAAAAATCCCAAACCCTGATCTACCATATGATTATTAAAGAAAGCAATTAACATAATTTGCCATCAGTAGCGTCAAGTAATTATAATAGATGACTTGCCCATACTCCTTCAGAAATCGTTGCCACGGGGTTAAAGCACGTTGCCTGTAAACTGGAACCTTATCTTGGCTTTTAGCATGCTTTCTGCGATAACTTCTTTTCTTGACCCATCGCTATTAATACATATCAATCACATGATTAGTACATATAGTGTAAGCCTATGCAATATACAACTTACTTTAACCTGAGAAATGCTGAGTCCAGCATCCGTAGCAGCCACAGTTATTAAAGGCAGCATCTCCTTTGACGTCCCAGTCATTCCACACTCAAAATGAGCATTTAATGAATCCACCTATAACAACATAATATATTTGTAATCAGGCCTGTATGCAGGAAGGAGGAGGGAATGGTGGGAGGGGGGGGGGGGACCTTTGAGTTTGGACAAATAGATCAATTAAAAAACAATAGGAATAAAAAATACAAGTTAACAAAAAGTTAGTGTGGCAGGTGCTCTCATATTACAAAAATCAAATTCCACGTTTGAAAAATCCTGCGTAAATGACTAGATCCCAGTAGCCTTGGTAAAGAATTTGTCCATTGTGATTAAGTGGAAAAATGTATCAGAGTAGACCAATACACAGCATACCAAGTGGAAAAAAAACTTTTGGCAGTAATATGATTGAATGAGAACACTATCATCAAGGCGGCTAATAAAATGTTCTCACTCACTGGTATACTGCTACCAATAGTGTGATAAATGGGTACAGCATTTAGGTGTAAACCAGTCACAAGTATCTGCAGGGATACTTTTTACAGTGAAAATAATCTGGTAATTCAGGACGAAAAGTATGTATCTGAGTTGCCCACATCATAACAAAACAAACAGGTGTATGAACCTTGGATGATAGAGTACTCCTTTTTTTATTGGTCCAGCGAACTAATTTTATCGATACCTAGCCCCTTACTCCTAGCCAAACTCTAGCTCAAGCCTTACACCTAGATTTAGATCCAGTCCAAACCCTTCGTTAACTGTAATATGTTTGTTGAACATTTTTTGTATGACCGGCCTCGCACAGTAGCCGTCAGGGTAGAGCAACAATACTACTCAAAGCCAGAGAATTTCAAAACAACATTGATTCATACGTTGATCTACCATACAGCAACAAGCTTTTATTTAATAGATTCCCCGTTTCAATTATTTAGTAGAAGAAATCTTATCCAGACCACTTAAACACATACCTTTCTATTATCCGTGCAGCTATGTAAATCAGAACAAAATCAAATATAAAAAAAATGGGTGATTGACCTTTCATTGACTACAGGCACCCAATACAGTAGTCCCAAGGGGGCCCTGGATACGAGTTATTCTATGGGAGCTGTTATGACAAATTAAAAAGTTATGGCAATTATGTCACCAAACTGTCAAACTGGTGATGCACAACTTTCAAGTTAGCTAAGAGGTGTCTGACCTGAGCCTTAGTAAATTTCTTTCTGAAGTTTTTCGAAGGTGGTTTGGACGTTATTTCCTCACCACTGCTATCATTAATACAGTCACTATCCCTTAGGGTCTCGATCTCTACTTCAGTCTCGTATTCTGTTTCCATTTCGACTTCCATTCCTGGCTCTTTCCACGTGGTCACCGAACAGGCTCAAGTAGATATCGACTTCCATTCCTGGCTCTTTCACCGAACAAGCTCAAGTAGATATCGACTTCCATTCCTGGCTCTTTCACGTGGTCACCGAACAAGCTCAAGTAGCTAGATATAGTTCAAGGGTTAGGTAAGGGGTTCCCAATTTATAAGTACAATTTGGTACATATACAGTAAGTGCCCATATATCGAAGTACTTTTAGTACCACGGTTCCTTAGTTTTATAGTCCATTCAGTTCAGAAATTTCCTGGATCGGGTGCAACAACAGACTTACTTACCTTTATCTTTTCTTTATAATTCCTACTTCCATAGTACCTCACTAGATAAGCAGGTAGCAGCAGCACCAATATTCTCAAAGCTAAAAGAAAAGAAATAAAAATACAGCGAAAATGGCTACCAGCAACAACCCCTAAATAAGGAAAGACTTCCTACCCTTTCTAAAAGCTGTTTCCGTAACAAGATAGCCTATCACTACCAACATAGAACTAGACAGGCTCACTCACCTTTGCACAGTAGACAAGAAGACTAAGAGAAGACAGTAGTAGAGCTTTCGTTGTGCTGGCTGGGGACAGGTCTGCTGAAAGACATAGCTAACAATACTCATATACAATTAGCCATAAGTAAAGGAGGTAAAGGGTCGCATACGCCGGACTATTGGAGCTAGGTAGGTGGGTGTAACAGTTGGCGGGGAGGAGTAAGCTACCGGGAGAGCCCACACACATGATCGAGAGCCCACCACACACGATCGAGCACCCGCCACGTGATGTACGGAGTGCGATTCCCAAATCCAGGGAGCCATCCCTCAGTTCTTATCAAAGAATTCTTCTGATTGGTCAAAACCTTACTTTTAGGTCATGTGAATGTCTATCAAAGCTAGGTTTTCATTGGTTGGTTCACGTGATATTTCTTTACTTTTTACTGCTTATAATAATATATTAAAATATTAGCTACAAGGGCTACAGAGGCTACAAGGGCTACAGAGGCTACAAGGGCTACAGAGGCTACATGGGCTACAGAGGCTACAGAAACTACAGAGGCTACTAGGGCTACAGAGGCTACAAGTGCTACAGAGGCTACAAGGGCTACAGAGGCTACAAGGGCTACAGAGGCTACAAGGGCTACAGAGGCTACAAGGGCTACAGAGGCTACAGAGGCTACAAGGGCTACATGGGCTACAGAGGCTACTAGGGCTACAGAGGCTACAAGGGCTACAGAGGCTACAGAGGCTACAAGGGCTACAGAGGCTACAAGGGCTACAGAGGCTACAAGGGCTACAGAGGCTACAGAGGCTACAGAGGCTACAAGGGCTACAGAGGCTACAAGGGCTACAGAGGCTACAAGGGCTACAGAGGCTACATGGGCTACAAGGGCTACAAGGGCTACAGAGGCTACAGAGGCTACAAGGGCTACAGAGGTTACAGGGGATAAAAGGGCTACCAGACGGCTACGAGGGCTAAGAGGCTACAGGGGCGCAAGGGAACAGAAGGAATACAAGGAGTTACAGAGGCTAGGCTACAAGGCGCTACAGAGGGCTACAAGGGATACAGAGGCTTACAAGGGCTTACAGAGGCTTACAAGGCTACAAGGGCTTCAGAGGCTATAAGGGACTTACAGAGGCTACAAGGGCTACAGGGCTACAAAGGCTACAGAGCTTACCAGAGGCTACTGGGCTACAGAGGTACAAGGGGCTACAGGGGCTACAGAGGTCAGTGGGATACAGAGGCTACATGGGCTTACAGAGCGTTTAAAAGGGCTACAGAGGCCTACAGAGGCTACACGAGGCTACAAGGGCTACGGACCCCCCACAAGGGCTACAGAGACTACAAGGGATACATGGGGGCTACAGAAGGAGCTACACATGGTATGGGCTACAGAGGCTACAAGGGCTACAGGGGCTACAGAGGCTACAAGGGCTACAGAGGCTACATGGGCTACAGAGGCTACATATTTTAGTAAAGCATGCAAGTACCCATTCTTTTTTTGTTTTGAGTTTCTCTAAATTTCTTTATTCCATTTTTTTTGTTCTCACAATTAAAAAAAAAAATTTTGCCAGACAATTTTTTTAAATTAATTGTTAACATAAAATAAATATTTATTATATTGTGGTATTGCATGGTGCAATCTGAGTCAAAATTAAGTGCTAAATTATATGATCACAGTGGTCAGCATAACTTTGGCCTTTTGCTTGCAGGAACATCTAAAAACAGCAATATGTAATTTTTGCAAACACAGTTAATAATTCTTACCTGGATTTATTGCAACTGAATTTAACTCTGGTATATCTACAACAAAATTGTTATAAAATATTATAGCTACCTTTATCAACTTTAATTAGCTTATACCTTCAGATACTGTTGGAGACCATGGTTCAAGAACTGGACATTCTTCTGGTAGGTCCATTTCTGTAGCTGAACATTGAAGACGTTTTCATATCATATTTGAACAAACAATGATTCACATACCTTCACTTATTAAATCTTCTATATTATCTTCTTTATTTGTTTTCCCTATGATTCCATTGATTCATGAATGAGTACTGATATTAAAAAGATCAGAAAAATTATACAAAATGTTTAGCTACAACTATAATCAACGAACCTTCGCTATCTGCTGTGCATTCTTTCTGAATTTGGCTACTTAGCTGAACAGGAATCCTTAGTATTAATATCAACAAAAAGTTATTCATGCTTGCTACTACAAATACAATCAGCTAACCTTCACTCACTGCATCTACAGTGGTGCCTTCCTGAGATCTATCAGGTTCAACTGATTCACTGACAACTTCTAATTTGAATTAAAGAAATATCAAAATTATACAAGATGCATATAGCTATAAACTTAACCGGCAGTTCTTCCAATATCACCTATATGGTCTAGTTCATCCTGTATATATGATTCATTCAGAACTCCTATAATATAAATAAGTCATTATAACTTTACACATTATTTCTCCTTTATTTACCTATACGTAGCAATTCCATCACTTCTTGTGAAATTTCACTTTGCTTTATAATGATGCATCTGTATGGTGTTGTATTTCCTCCAGCTCCCCTTTTGCTTTGCAATATGACGTTCTCTTTTGCATTTGCCTTCAGAAATCGCTGTTTAGACCGGTTTCCTAAGTTTGATATTCTTGGTCTGCTGGCTCAATTTTCCAATTTGCTGTTAGTATGGGAAGAGTTTTAAAATATTCCATACCATACAGCCGAGTACCTCTTCCAATACCATTATATGCATCAATTACTAGCTCCTCCCATGAGCTTTTTCATTGATATCATCAACACAAATCGGAACGGTGGTTTGGCTTGCTGCTTTGAATAAATATGACGGGGTAGTGAGATTGTTGCATGAATGTGTTTCGTGTGCCCCATACAATGCTAATGAACACTTTGTTGCTTCAGATTTGCATGACCCAGGTGGACCGCTTAGCAATGGGACACCACATCAACCAAACATGGAAAGAATTGAAGTATAATTGGCTCCCATAATGCACGCACTTGCGACTGCCATTGCCGCAATGAAGTTTTCTGGCATGAATTTTTTAATAGAAAAGCACAATTCATGCAAACTCTCTCCTTCATCTAAAGGTGTTGCAATTTTACAGGCCAGAGATTTGGTACCATTTACCAACTTTCGTAGCCATAGAAAGGGAGTATCATGTGGCATTAGTAGTCTCCCATCGCTGCCAATCTGAATTTTCTCTGACATTACCCATACCACATTACCATCTGCTGTATTTTTTCCTATAATTCTGGCTGCAAATAACTGATCCTGGGTGTGCTCCATCATTGAGTTAGTCAAATCCATCATAACTTTATGGAACTCATTGTCGGACAATAAAAGGAAAAGTGCTCCACCAGGAAACTGCTGATTTATAGATACCAGAAAGTGCTTAACTGTTCCAGACACTTCAGCCATGGAACAAAAAAAATCCTACATGAAATGAAAATAAATAAATAATTAAGGAGCTAGCTAAAGTCTAGCTAGCTAGCTAGCTAGCTATATTTTACTAATGATTTTTGTCGATACTAAATTAGAAATGTCTATCATTGTACAAGAACAATACGATCATCAAATGAGTTTTTTGATAAGGAACTGCGGGACTGTAGCTCAGCATTACCGCTCGCGTAGCTAAATAATGCACTTTAGTCCTGTCAACGAAGAAAATGAAGTAAAGGTGCGCTCCCTCCTATTTTTGTTGATATAATTCTATAAATATGATTTATCTAACAAAAACTCATTTATTGCCAAAAGTCTTCTTTACTTTGAGAAAATTGTAAGTTAGCATGAACAATCATTTATTGCATGCAATTTATTTTAACTCTACACATTTAAATAAGATAACTTCGTCCTCAAGTGAACTTTTGACCCTGTGCCAATTTAAATGGAATTTTTTCTATACTCTATCCGATACTTATATAACATGCATAGTGCCCTGGGCACGTTGCAGTTCAGTATGGTTCCTTTACATGCATGTTAAAGTACTAGGCTAATGTTGCTTCCCTTTTCTGAATATTAAGGGTCTGAATCTAGAGAAAATGAAATAAATAAAAATATAATGGACCCAATATTGAAGTTTAGTAGTATAGTTATAGCTTATTTAACGTTTTGACACAATGTATGAATTTTAATGCTATTTTAATTTCTGGTATTGTTCGAGGGCGTAACTTCCCGAGCTCTATGGTGGGTGTGGCACAAGTAATACCACAGGGGCGAAGGACCAGGTGATAAGATCCCTTTGACTAATGAGTATGTCAAACGCGCAGCCGCTGTCACCTATGGCAATTGCAGCCTTGCTAATCTGACCCCAAAAGCTAGTACTCCCACAGATGTCTTTGCGAGTAAGGGCTTTAAACTTATCCAACGAAAAAAAACACATAATTGTACAGACATAAGTGAACGGCCTGATACAAGAGTAAATGGTTTTAAGGAAGCTATGAATAATATTATGTTCAGATGAATAGGTAAGGTAAGTTAGCTACATGATATGCTTGTTTGTGAGAATGGTGTTAATTAATGTTAATTGATGTTGATTGACCCGCAGGCAGGCTGAAGAGTGTGTGTACCCCTGTTCAGTCTTCTGACCTGAACATACTGGGGGGGGGAGGGGTTGAGCTCCGCTCGTCCATGAGGAATGGTATAAGGTGTGCAGTGCTGCGTCTGTAAGTCTTCCCTTGACAGAAGACATCAACGACTCTGACGACGTTATCAGAGCCTGGGAAGGTGGCTGAGATTCTGGCCATGGGCCATTGACGATATGGTAAGGTTTCATCGCGAAGAAACACAATGTCTCCAGTTTTGAAGAGGTGATTTCGACGGGTGGCTTTCTGAGATCGCTGTAGAGATTGTAAATATTTCGCCTTCCATTCAGTCCAGAAATTTTGGCTAAGTCGCTGTGTGAGTTGCCAACGTCTTAGTGAGGATAACTTTTCCTGAGAGCGGTTGCTGGGCTGAGGGGCGACTAAGGGCCTTCCTATGAGGAAATGCCCCGGAGTTAACACGAAGTCGTCTGGATCTGTCGAATTGATCGGTGATAGAGGACGCGAATTGAGAATGGCCTCGATTTCGACTAGTACTGAAGCCAATTCGTCTGTTTTCAAGATGTGCGACTTGAGATGTTTCTTCATGAGAAGTTTCATCTGTTTTATGGCTGCCTCCCACAGGCCTCCCATGTTAGGCGTCCTTGGTGGGATGAAATGCCACTGAAGGTTGTTTTGGCATGAGAATTGAGAGAGCGATGCTTTGGAAGAGTGTAGCATCTGCCTGATGTTCTGGTATTCATTCCTGGTCCCCACGAAATTCGTACCATTGTCAGAATGGATTTCTTTCGGAGTCCCACGCCTGGCGCAAAAGCGTCGGAGTGAAGCCATGAATTCCTCGGTAGTTAGGTCGTGGCACAGCTCTATGTGTATGGCTTTAGTGGCAAAACAAACATATAAACAAGCGTAAGTTTTAACCATTACCGGCTTCCTTGTATGACCCTTGCGGACGATGAAGGGACCCGCGAAGTCTACTCCAGTGTATGTGAATGGAGCAGAGGGTGTAGTTCTGGTAGTAGGGAGCAGTCCGTGAGTCTGTGAGGAAATGCGCTCATAGGCCATCTGGCATTGAGGACATCGACGGCTCAGACCTTTGAGGTAGTTCTTTAACCCTGGAATGTGATAGGTCTCCTGGACTGTTGCTAGCAAGGTATTGGTGCCAGGATGGAGGTACCTCTCGTGAAGACTCTGGAGGAGAGTGCGGGTGAGTTGAGACTTCAGCGACAGTGGAATGAGATGTTTAGCTCTCCCACCAAAGTTCGGATCTCTGACTCTAGTGTACAGAAATAGAACATTGTTATCATTGGTAGTTACATGAAATTTTCTGAAGGGATGACCCTTAGGAGGAGGCTTCTTTTTGGCTATCACCTCAAAGATTTCTGAGTAATGTTCTTGTTGTTCTTGTGATATTAGCCATTGTTTTGTAGCTTCATATTCTGAGGTGAGTAGATGCTTGTCCTTGATCCTTTCGCCCGGTGGGAGTTTGCGATTGAGTCGCCATCTCCTGCACCAAGAGAGAACCCGGACCAACTGCTCAAACTTGGAATATCTATCCCAGATTTTGTTGATTGTAGCCGATGGTGCGGTGAGAATAACTGACTTGATTTCGGGTATTTCCTGAGGAACTTGAAATTGCGGCGTAGGCCATAACTCGATTGGTTGGGTAATCCATGGAGGACCATTCCACCAAAGCTTGGTCGCTATGAGCTGTTCTGCTGTCGTCCCTCGACTGAGTAAGTTTGCTGGGTTAGACGCTGAAGGAACATGACGCCACTGAGTGTTCGGAAGTAGTACTTGAATTTGACGTACACGATTAGCCACGAAGGACTTGAGAGAAGCCGGTGATTTCCTTATCCAACACAGGACTATGGATGAATCACTCCATGCCGTTAGATCAGATATGTTGAGTTGTTCCGAGCAATACTTTAGCAACTTAGCAAGTAAATATGCTGCTGTGAGTTCAGCTCGTGGTATCGTAAGTCCTTTCAAGGGAATAACTCTTGATTTGGCAATTGCAATAGCAGTGTGAGAAGTACCATCCACAGAAGTTTCCTTAACGTACATGACTGCCCCGTAAGCCTCTTGAGAGGCATCGGCGAATCCATGTAGAGATCTTGACAGAGTGCCAGTAGAAGGAGTATACTTTCTAGACAGAGTATAAGAGCCAATGACCGGAAGCTGAGACTTCCACAAATGCCAGGCTTCATGTATGTCATTGGGGACTGAATTATCCCAGTTGAGTTGTAGCTGCCACAATCGTCTGAGTAGAATTTTGCTTACAATAGTACAGGGTGCAAAGAATCCCAACACGTCATAAACCTTGCCGATGTTAGATGCGATAGTTCTTTTAGTTGTTGGTTGATCGAGTGGAATTGTAGGAACTGCGACTGATAGCTTGTCTGTGTTGACATTCCAATGTATGCCCAATGCCTTAATGGGTCTTTCACCTGGAGCTATCTGTAAATCAGCCGTCTCAATGATGTCTGACGGTATCGATTCCTTGAAGTTACTGTCACAAGTCCTCCACTTGCGTAGAGTCATTCCAGCTGTCTTCAATAAATCGCAGAGTTGTTCGCGGAGTTTGATAGCTTCCTCGACAGAGGCAGCGCCTGATACGTAGTCGTCCACGTAAAAGGATTCGAGTATGGCCTTGCTAGCTTCAGGGTGAGAGAGAGTGTTGTTGCATGCAAGATGTCTGAGGACCTGCGTGGCTAAGTATGGGGAGCAACGAACTCCGAACGTCAGCCTGTTCATCCTTAAGTCGTTGATCGATCCATGACTGTCTCTCCAGAGAAAGCGGTGAACATCCTTTTCGTCCGGGTGCAGTTTGATCTCCCTAAACATTTTACTTATGTCGGCGGAGAATCCTATTGGATGAATCCTGAACTTCAGCAAAATATCTGATAGCAAAGGGTAAAGGTTGGGTCCTTGAAGCAGTATATCGTTGAGCGACACTCCAGTACTTGTAGGCGCAGAAGCGTCGAACACGGGCCGAACTTTGGTAGTAGTAGAGGACGATTTAAAAACTCCATGCACTGGAAGATAATAATGAGGTAGAGTTATCTCCTTATCAGGAACAATCTCTGCATGCTCGAGTTGGACGTACTCGGAGAGAGCAGCGTTGAATTCTGCTGCTCTCCCTTTCCTGTCCAGGGACTTTTCGTTCTGTTCGAAACGTCTGACTGCTAAGTTCCTTGATTTACCAAGTTGAGGTGGATTGGGAATTCTAGGCAATTTGACAATGTATCTGCCATCTGAATCCACTTGATGGGTGTCTTGAAAATGTTGTACTATGTCTTCATCTCGAGATGAGAGATTGGCAGATTCCGGAGTCTTGTCCAGCTCCCAGAGCCTGGACAAATCTTCCGCTAAGTTATCCTCGGTCATATGGACTTGTAACACATAAGTTTGTGAAGAGGAATAGTTCAGAGGTCCAGACACGGTCCAACCGAAGATTGTTGGCTGCGTCGATACTTTGGAGTTGGTGCCTCTGGTGAGTGTACCTGTTATGCACTCACTACAATCCAGTCCTAGGAGGACGTCAAGACTTCCTCCAAACTGAGGATCGGCTAATGGTAAACCTTTGATGTGTGGTTCAGATTTAATGTTTTCGATGTTTGTAGGAGGAGGAGATGCTGGTAGTTTGCTGACGACGTTGAATTGTCCAGTTAACGTTTTCGATTGATCGACCGTCGATTGAAGTGTGAGTTCAACGTAGTGGCGACTGACTCCATCACCACAAGCCCCAGCAATATTGAGCCTTCTAGGATGTCGTGGGAGTTTAAGTCGTGAGGCTAAGCTCTCCGTGATGAGAGAAGAAGATGCTCCAGAGTCAATTGCTACTCTGATGTCACTCTCCTTGTCGCCATTCCTTACTTTCGCCATCGCAGTGTGCAGGAAATAGACTGTGGGAGGCTTCTCTACAGTTGCTTTCTGGTCATTGATGACCATGCAGTTGGTAGTGTCTGATGTTGTAGAGTTAGATTGATTGCTTGGGCGATGTAACAAAGTGTTGTGCCTGCCATTACACTCTTTGCACTTGTAAGACGAATTACAATCGGAGGTTGCGTGACTGAAGGCTAGGCAGTTAGTACATCCATGTTTGTCCTTGACTACCTTAAACCTTCTCGACACGTCGTATCCCAAAAATACTGGACATTTGAAAAGTCGATGTGTCTCCTTGCATAAGACACATTCTGATGAGTTGGTTTTGGCTGATTGTGAGGGCTGTTTCTTGGGAAGCGTGTTGAGTGAGGAGGGTCGGCCTCCCGCGAAGAGTGATCTCGCATTGTTCTCGAACGGTGAGATGAACTTCTCAATATCCCTGAGAGAAGGCACAGCTGTCTCGTCTTTGAAGTACTTTGTCCACTCATCACGTAGTGAATCATCGAACTGATTGAGAGCTAGTGCTGCGACCATCTGAGAAAGAGTTACTCCATCAAGCTCCTTCATGGCTTGAAAGGGAATAGAGTAGTTCTGGCGAAATTTGGCATATCCAGATGTGTTGAACGTGATGATGTCTTTCGATATGACCTTCTGAACGAGAAAGGGAAACACCTGCTTGGCTGAACCGTATCTTGCCTTGAGAGCTTGTAGAGCGAGTGTGTAGCCTGATTCCAATGCAGCGTGGGAGTTGACTATCTGCTCGGCTTCACGTTCATCCATTGCCTTGAGAAGAAAGCAAGCTTTCTCTCGTTCGGAATAATCTTCGCCTGCTCTGTCCAAAGCCGATGTAAAAAGCTCACAAAAGTTGTGCCAATCTAACGGATGTCCTGAGAACGTGGGTAAGTCCAGCTTGAGCTTGCTTCCTCGATAGGCTGGAGGAGGAGGGGCTGGTCTCTCCACAACTGAAGACTAGAGTTCAAAACGTTCCTTCTGTTCTCTTCTCTTGGTCCGACCATGGTTGAGTAGGATGGTCAGATCCACAAGACTTTGTTTAAATTGATGTCGATAATCCTCCAACACTGGTGAAGTGGTGGATAAACTTTGTTGTTGAAAGGTGATGATTCGTCGTTGTATTCGATTGAAGTTCTTTTCGAATTCTCCGGCTGATGTATCTCCGTGATCCTTGAGGATGTCAATATCTTGCTGAATGACTTGAGCTTCATTGTACTGGGTGAGCGTCAGCTTGAGGGCTTCTGCTCTGATCACCAGATCCGAATTACACTCGTTGGCTTCGATGCCTTGGTCAATCTCCTTGAGGAGATCATCTGCTGTGGAACCTGCCTTAGCTTCAAGAAGTTGCTCTACCTTGGCTTGTAAGGCTTTGAACAATCGGTTCTCCTTCCCCAAATCCTCCTTGAGGCGATTCAGCGTAGGAGCCCTGAGTTCTGTCAATAGTGATGCTTCGAATTCTTCTAGCTTATGAGTAAGCCTAGTCAGCCGGCCTTTACGGGCTGAACGTCTGAGTTTGGCTGTGTCGAGTGAGGTGATATCCGCAATGACCGATAATTCCTCCATTAAGTTGCAATGATTAAGCGATGAGATAGACTGATTGGTAAACAGTAAACTGTAAACTGACGACAAACTATAAGCTGAAGATAAACTGTAAGCTGTTGATGTAGGTTGATAGTAGCGATCGAACGTTGGCAGAGTACTATAGTTTCTGCCTCAATATGAATCGACTACGACCGAAATAGTTTAAGCTAGACGAACGAATAGAACGACTAGACTGACTGATTATTACTGTTAATACTGTGACTTGTACTGCTCACAGATGTCTTCAACAGCCCAACAGAGCTAGAGTCACTGGCTTCTTACCGGAGTCTTAGACAGATCTAGTCAGTTATCCGGCTCGAAGGACCAATGTTCGAGGGCGTAACTTCCCGAGCTCTATGGTGGGTGTGGCACAAGTAATACCACAGGGGCGAAGGACCAGGTGATAAGATCCCTTTGACTAATGAGTATGTCAAACGCGCAGCCGCTGTCACCTATGGCAATTGCAGCCTTGCTAATCTGACCCCAAAAGCTAGTACTCCCACAGATGTCTTTGCGAGTAAGGGCTTTAAACTTATCCAACGAAAAAAAACACATAATTGTACAGACATACAAGTGAACGGCCTGATACAAGAGTAAATGGTTTTAAGGAAGCTATGAATAATATTATGTTCAGATGAATAGGTAAGGTAAGTTAGCTACATGATATGCTTGTTTGTGAGAATGGTGTTAATGTTAATTGATGTTGATTGACCCGCAGGCAGGCTGAAGAGTGTGTGTACCCCTGTTCAGTCTTCTGACCTGAACAGGTATAGCTAGCTAAAAGTACAAATATCTGACATCAGGCTAACCCCGTCCTTCGGGAGAAGGTGGGAAAATCTAACCAGAACACTTGAACACTTAACTATAAAGTCATTCTCAGCACGTGCTGAACATGAACTCACCATGAACTGTCACCAATAATTGTAATTGTATATATATTCCCGACCCTTTCCCAACTCCGCCCTCTTTACACCCAACTATCTCACCCTTATCCTATTCCCCTATATGTAGTTCACCTCCTAATTAATCTAAGTTTGTTACCTAGTGCGGTGGAAGCCCTTGTTGGGCTGGGTGGTGATTGAGTGGGCAGACTTTCTGGTACTTCGAGTTAGCAGTTAGCAGTTAGTTTCGAATGGGTATCGGCCTCTATTTGACCGGGGCCCATTTCATTATTATTATTATTATTATTATTATTACTATTATTATTATTATTATTATTACTATTATTATTATTATTATTATTACTATTATTATTATTATTATTATTATTATTATTACTATTATTATTATTACTATTACTATTACTATTACTATTACTATTATTATTATTATTATTATTATTATTACTATTACTATTATTATTATTATTATTATTATTATTATTATTATTATTACTATTATTATTATTATTATTGTAAACTCATAGAAGTGTAGGAGAAATGCCAAGAGAAACACCATGAAAAATGCCTTGCCCAATTCATTAAAGAAAAATGAAGTCACACCCAGTGCATACAAAGAGTGTTTGTATCACAAGTGGTAAGGAAGTTGAAGGAATATTTACATGATCAGTCACCATTGCTTTGAGCTCATATATAATGGTCAATGTGATGCTACTATAATGGGTAAACTTATGTGCTATATATCAATATCTGGGCTAAGATGGTTTCTTAACGGCAAATAGTTATTTGGTAAGTATGTGATATTTTCAAAGAGTGATCTGTGAGAAAGCAAATGAGAATCATTTACAATTCTTCACTTAGATGATGTACAAAATCTTTACAGACATAGTTTTCAGGCACAATAATTGGTCTTGCAGTTTTCCTGGATCTGGGAAGACTGACTCATGACTTATATTAATTGTTGTCATATTATTATGTTCACATGATTAATAAAATTCACAAAATATTCTCAGAAGTAGCTATTTATAAGAAAACTCTTCACTAAGACACTTCACAACTGCTTGTTATTGTGTTATAGTGGCTAGTAAAGGTCATCTTTAATGGTGTATACAACATGCTTTATTGAGAACACCTCAAAATTTGGTATATTTAACATTAAAATACTGTTACTGCTGTTGGCTTCATTAAATGGAGCTAGCATGCTGGGAACTAAGTTTTGACCATTAAATGTATAGGCAAGTATTTTGCTCTGCGTTGATGTATATCAACAAAAATGTTCATACGCAAGCCACAGTAGCCCTATAAAGGCTATTCAAAATACTTACTTCATTAGGAAGCTTTGCTAATGTGCTGGTAAAAGCACATATATTGGTGCAGAATGACATGCTGGAGAGTTATAAAGCTAGGGAAAAAACGACCAAAAGTGAGCTCAGACCGACGGTAAAACCGCACGCCAATTCTTTACTTCCGGTCAAAAATAAAAAAAAAGTGACGGTGGCGATTGGACTGATTACACATTTTAAATTAGACTAGTAATGTACTTGAGCACAAATGGCGAGCGAGCCTAAAACTACACTATTATTGTGACAGGCTCTGCAAAACCCAGGAATTTTGGCAAAAGTGTCAAAGCTATAAAACAGTAAAAATACTGTCAAATTTCCTGAAGTTTTGAAATTTTCATTTATTATTACAGTAATTGTTCTATCATTATGCCAAATTTCAAAGCTTAAAAAGTTTGTATCATATCAAGTGCGCTATTGAAAGAAAAATCTTTTTTTTTAAACATTTTATTTCTTCTCAGAGTATACGGAAATTAGTAATACATAAAGCGTGGGATGTGGTATCACTCGCCAATAACTTCTTCGTCTACTGAACTTTTGACTCCCACCAATTGAAATGGAATTTTTTTCTTATACATTTGAAATTGGCTTTTTAATCTAAAATTTGTTTTATAAAAAACAAGATTCACTCAGTAGAAGCTAAAAATACATGACTGGAAATAAAACAAGAATGTCACATTGGGGGACTAGAGTTTGAATAATAACAATACTACTGCACAAAAATGGAGCTGTACAATGAAGTATATGAATGGCAATAACTAAATTGCGGTTAGTAAACCATCTTTAGGCTTATTTATAAACTGGCTGATTATTTTCATTTTTTTTCAAACATCACCAGCTTGTGCTTCGCAGGCCTCTTTTGCATCCATTCACCTTGGTGTGACAGAAAACCTACTATCATGATGAACAGTGAGATCATTGTGAGCTGAGCTATGTTGAGAACATCCAGATGAGCCAGGAGACTAACTGAATCAGATGCGTATCCCGAGATCCACATAATACCAATGATTGCAGTGGAGAACATCAGGAGGGATCCTCCTACCATAAAAAGAGCTCCATGTAGGTACGTAAAGTTGTGAAGCATTCTTATCACCAAAATAATGGCACCGAAGATTCTATTAGTGAGCAAATAGAAGGCAAATGCACTGGAGCTGGCTGTTATTATATCTACGTCAACGCCAAACCTGAAGAATCGGAAGCAGTGTAGTCTTTGAGTGCCGTTGTTGGAAGTGCAGCTCACGGGGCTAAGAGTTCCAGCCTTAAAGCAGCTATACTGGATGTTAATGCTTGAGTCTGAGCATGAAGACACTGTGACCTGACTAACAAGACTGATGTCAATGAAGTAGGTAAATGAAATCATCAAAGTGAGGACAACAATGATAGACAGGAGAATAGTAGACTGATTGGGCAAGCAAGAATTGCAGAAATTAAAGTAAGTGTTACATATCCTTTGTGGGATCAGGCAACGCATCGATTCATTTTTTTGGATCTTCAGAACAAGCGAATCGGCAACGACCCATTGCTCACATGCTTTGTCGTTTGAGTCCATGCCTACTTCGTACTTGAGGCCAGGTAGGAAGCGCGTCAATATAAGGTGAGCTTCAATCTTGTGATTGGTGAAATAATCGATTATATTTCCCAAGATAAAGGTTGACACAAAGAAGAGGGTAGGAGCCACTATTCCAGATAGAACATTGGCTACAACAAAAGGTGTGACAGACCGTTCAAAGCGTCTTGAACGATTGAAGCCTAAGGCAAATGACCAAAATACTGCAATAACAAAAGAAGTCGCATAAACCATAGAACATGAATGCAAAAATATGATTATTTCCTCCTTACAGCAGAGTATTGAAGAAATTCCACACAGAAAACTGAAGCACAAGCTGATTAAAGCACCAGCTCCAAGCTTTCGTAGATGCAAACCGTCATCATACTCACTCACAAGCTCATAAAGTCCATCTTCTATTCTAATAGCCTTAAAAAGCATAACAGGTCAATATCACAACAATCTAAAATATGTAAACAATTATAAGCACTAACTTGTCTGTCTGGTCCTTCTTTGTATTCTTTCTAAATGTCAATAAATAAAATTTATAGTAATAGCTTAACATAATTATTACATCAATTCTCTCACCCATGCTTGGGGATTCATTTTGGGAGTATCAATGCCTTCTATTTCCATCCATGTCTTTTGGTTATAAGAGAGGTAGTCTTTGCATTCACTTATCCCAATATCAACACACTCATTCTTTTCACATTGTTCTGTAAAGTTCATGTTAAACTAAAATACAACAAGCATGTGAAATTAATTAATAAGTGGACTATGTTAAATATTAATCTCTCACCGTCGCCATCTCTGTGCCACGATTGTTGTCGTCCGCATTTTCCTTCTCTACAATTTTACAATATGAATGAGATTTGAAGCCCTATACACTATTATGAAGTATGACATCAATACCTAATTAAACATATATGACCGGATTTGGGAAAATCCGCCTAAACGCGGCAAACAATTTTTTTTCAGTATCACCGGGTATAGCCTTATGGGTCGATTTTTTAAAAAAATATTTTTATGGCAGAAATGGATAGACACCAGTTAGCTCTAGCTTATGACGCAGTTGTAAGCTCTGGCGTGCTCTAGAACTCACACTAGGAGGCTAGAAACACTAGCAGGTTGGACTCGTGTACGGAGAGTTGCTAAGAAATTATTGGCGGGCTTTTCACTAACAGCAGGGAAAAAACTGTAGCTAACTAATTCACTTGCTATTCTACATAATTCACGTACTCACGCAATTCTCGTCATCATAGTTTCTTAAGGATCCCTGCATTAAGCCTTTTAGACTTCTTTCAATCCGCCTGTAACTGATTTATTCCATAGTGTCCCGGAGACACGCAGTAATAGTATATGGACACAAGGGCACGCCCCCTGACCTTAGCAACGCCTTTACCGGGCATTTTTTCGAAATCAGCAATAATAAGTTTAGCAAAAATACTGAAGTGTTGTATTGCGTAGGGCGAAGACAGCTTGTGCTACAGCTTCCAAATTAGGAGGAAGGCATCCCAAGGCCCCGTGCAGCCTACTGGTAAAATAAATTAGAAAACTTTAGATGCCGCGTTTAGCCGGGTTTTCACAAATCCGGTCACATATGGGGTTCACAATTGTAGCCTGTGGTAGAATATGCCCACATTTCTGAAAAGAACTTAATCATTCATTTTTGTTACATGGTATATCTCTCTACATACACATGTGCATCATTTAAAAACTAATTACTCCGCTATTGGTAGACAAAATAGAAAGCTCTGGTTGCAGTGGTTTAACTAAGTCTTCGGCAAACTGCATAGCCAATGAACATGACATCCCACAATGATCATTATTTTTAACACTATTTAGTGATAATTATGAGATAAAGTTTGATTCTGTGATAAAGTGTGCATTGGGTGATAGATGATGAACCATGTGCTAGCACAGGACAGGAATATATGTATTCCAATTATAATTGGTGAGCGAGCGAGACACTCTCAGGGGTAACACAATTGAAAATCGGGGATGTTTATTTATATATTTGGACGTACGTATGTCATTTTGTACTTGTACCCACGCGTATTTTTGTGTTTGCTCCGTGTTCGACCCCATCCCAAACTTCACTAAACAGAATCCTCCGGTTTAGCGATCATTACCCATATCACCTTAGAAATTGAATTGTTTACCGCTTTGAATTGTTTTGCGGGTGCAGTTAAAACTCAAAAACTTATTTCTATTCGAGTTAGATGGCGGTGGTAAGGTAATACGCTATTTGTCTAGCAGCAGCAGATCTCCCAGTATATAATGTCTTTTTAGGCTACCTATGTTTACAGAACCCATTTTAGGGAATGCAATTAGTACTTAAGCTTTTAACTCTTAGAGGGTACAGTGGTGTATTGTAGTGGTTGGGGAACAACCCTTTAAATTCATTTCTATCTTATAAGGCATTCATTATAAATTAAAGATGCCCTAGAAGTCAAGTTGCCATGTAAATGATCAGAGGCCAACTTTTATTTTCCTTTCAATTGTCCAGCTTAGATGGTTAGATTAATTGCTTTAGTGGTTGAGGGGGGAGGAAGTGGGTACTTAAACTTTGACCTATTCCACATTCCAATGCCAGTAGAGTGTTCAAACCTGAATTAGACTGGCTGTGGAAATTTACATGTAAGTGATTATCTATGACTATATTTGACCAAAAATAGTTGTGAAGCAGATTATTAGTTAGTTATGGGTGGTAGTTAAACTATTCATAACTGAAAAGATTTTTTCAATTAATACAAAAAGGCCAAAATTGCTGTTGCTTGAAGTTTTGGTAGCATAGTTCTTACTAGCTGCAGTCATCAACCAGAGAGGAGAGACAATGAATAACTGAACTTTGTCCTCCCATCACTAGCATATTTCAAAATATGGTTTTGGTAAGCTATGAATTTAGTTTAGTGGGCACAGTACTACCATGGTAGACATATGTTTACTGTTAACTGTGAACCACAGAAGCCTTGAGTGTTTCTAATTTGGAGATATTTCAGTGAAGGTTACATTTATATCAATTTTTAAAATAAACATGCAAATCATTGGAGATAATTAAGAAACACAAAGCATACGGAAAAAGACTTTTACATGGAAGGTATTGATTTTGCAATTGTATGTTGGATCACTCCAATCCTTTGATGACCAGCACCATTTTATATCTGGGGATAGTCCAATATTAAGCAAAGCCTGTACAAGTTTGATTTACTTAACCATTCTAATTATATGTTTGCTATTGTCACCTTTCAATGTTTGATTTTACCTTTCTTGATTCTGAGCAATACTTGAGCTGCAGCCCACACGCAGAATGAGCCACCAAAACAGAAGAGTATTATCCCGCTCACTGTAGCTCCAATGAGCCAGTACAAGTATTCATCGCTGCTGTCCAAGTCATCAACCACCACAGCTATCCCCATGTCCAGTACTGTCAAGTTTACATCAGCGGCAAGGTTTTCTTCCACTGGTATGCAACCTTCACCCACTCTTTGATCATTCTGGCAGACATTGTCCTGGGTGGCAATCACAATGCCAGCAGTGCCTAGACAAAACAAACACTACAAACTTGTACACACCAAAAAAAAAATGCATCCAGCAGAACTACCTACTTGTTCCCCGATTTCCCTTTACTTTACCTAATGCCAATGTGATTCCAAAGAAGACGAGGGCTAAGAACAGTAGAATGGCTACCAGAAACCCTAAATAGTACCTCTGTTTAGCCATTGATTTTCTCTCTCTCCATAAGGAGGAAAGTGATCTAATTCACTGTACAGTTCCCCCCTGAACCTTCGCATCCGCGCTCATCCGCGCTCATGCGTGGGCGGGTTTCCGTTAGTAGGTGTGGTTGACATTGCGGAGAGTTGGAGTTATAAGAGGTAGTAGGGTCTCATTTACTGACGACACCGGGCTAATTTTTTTTTTGGGCCCACTTTCGACTTAGATTTTTTTTTACGAGATTTAGATAAGTCTCCGCTTAACGGATATGCAAACCGGAAGCCTTGCCCGTGACGTTAAATTCGGTAAAGCATTTAGAGTTCTTATTATGGCTTCTTCAGCTTCTTATGCTATCTTGTACCACAATCTTGTGAATTAAAGAGTAGTATAATTCATGAAGCAGCAATTCAGCAGATCGGTAGATTATCTCGATGGGTAGACCAGAAGTGTTTGCGTGATGAGGTAAGCAGCTGGACACAATTGAATTTGGAAGACCAGTTATGAATATAGCTAGTATATGTTAGTTAATAGAGGACTGTAGCCTAATTTAGAGGTCATTTGATGTACTAAATTTTTAACACTTCTTATATCATTAAAAATGGTAAATTATATTACCCATCATTGTGGTTTGGAGGTAAGTTACAGTAACTAGTGAAGGTTATACGTAAAGCAAATGGAAGAGGAGGGTGTTAAGGATGCACAATGGTGGTATTATCCTAAATTATAGAGCATAATATAATTATTAAGCACAACAATTGGTGTTAAAATGATGAAAATGAAAATTGATAGATGGTGCTCGTATCTAAGCCGATTAGCTATGTTTCATACAAACTATAGAATTCCTTGGATTTCCTATTTTCCTAAACATTGCCTATTATGTTTTTATTATTCCAGCACAATTTCCCTCAAATCTATATCTGATGCTTTATTAAGCTATTGTAATTTGATATTTTGAAACTGTAGCATACATTTTTTAATTAGGGATTGAATAGTGCATTAGGAAGAACTCTTTATTATGCCCAAAAGAATGGCTATAGCAAGGTAACTATGTAACTCTAATTTTTACAAAGGGCTTACATTTGTTTTTTGCTATGATGATTTTGAGCATGTGTTTTGTTTTTTTTCTTTGAATTTTCGTCTTTTTTTTGTTGCTGTTTTTCTTCTGCAGGATTTTTACATTTTTAGTTCTTACTTATGGGAATGTTTACACAGCAATTTAGACCATGCCTGTGAGGTAGCAAGTTTTATTTTGGTAAGCTATAATTTGGCTTATTAGTCATTGTAAATGTATATGGACATTTAAAGCCTTAATGTTTCCAATCCTTGAAAACATTTGTTTAATCCTTCTCTCAAAATATATATAGTTCTATTCCCTCACCTATTCTCTCCCCTCCCCACTCATGGTATCTTGGTAATTGGTGGCAGTCATAATCAGACCTCAAAATATTTCAGCTCACAACTGACTATGACTGCCACCAATTACTGGAAGTGCTTCTGGTTATATGGAACAGGTTAGTAGTTTAAAGTTTTTGCACTGCAAATGTGGGTAAATTTCCTACCAGCTACTTATTTTCTGCTTTGTGCTATAACAATTTTTTTTGAGTGAACATTTAGTGTGTAGCGGTAAGAAAATTTAGGTATATCATTCAGATTCGTCACTACTGCTGCTGTCGCTGTCAGTCTTCTTTCTCTTCTTGGGAGGTGGTCTTAATGAGTTCAGTGAAGGCTCTGACTCCAGTTGACGTTCCTTCATGATGAACTTGAGCCTGTCCACATCATTGGGGATACCTTGGTGGATTCGCTCCAATCTTTTAAAATGGGCATGTATGGACTCAGCTCCTTGTTCTCCCATGAGTCCTGCTCCAACACACCACCGCTTCACCCATGGTACTACATGTTCTTCCATTATGTGTAGTTTTGGAAGTATAGTGGCTCTAGGGAACTTTTTGCGGTAGAACTCCATGAAATCTTTGATGTCACATTCTGTTAAATGAAACAAAGGTAAAAAGGAAGTATAAACATTTCTCATTCTTACCATCAAGGTTCTCAATTTTTTTTATCACTCATATATAGGCAGAGGAGTTGTAGCCCTTATGGCACCGGCCAAAGAGGGTAAATGCTTTTTCAAACTTTATGGCCATTTCATTTACTGCCGCTTGCATTGATAGTGGACATGTGTTTCCTAGTTTCTCGCTAGTTGTGAAACAAAACTTTAACACTTTTCAGCTACAAAAAATGTGAGTTCACCGAGTTATACATGAATGTATTATAAGAATATTCATTATGCTTTACCTTCAACAACTTGTGAACATGGTTTCCCACAAAAGTTCCACCATGGTAAGCCTGCCTCTTGACGTTGAGGTACTGAAGGCTTTTGTCCAAACATGGAAAAAAGTTTCCGTCTGCCACATGAAAGTTTCGTCTCAGGTGGTCTTCAAGCTTGGTCTTCTCTGCCATCTGGACATACTTCAGTAAATAGCGCACATTCATTATGTATGTAATTATTTACCATTATTCTTTACTCTAGCTGAGTTTCAGTCACCTCAGCACTGACACTGTCCACGAGTTCATTTGAACCCAGTTGTAATGTGCTGAATGTATAAGTATTTCAGTCAGTACATTCTGATAATTCAGTTGTGTCTCTATATCTAATTTTAAGGAGGACAATTTCCTGAAGTTGTCCACTGAGACTTCACCAATTATGCCTACAACTACTGCACACTGAAAATCCAACTCTTTACAGGCCTCTTCCAATATACTCCACAGTCTGTCGAAAATTCCCGGAGACAGGTGTAGTCCAGGTATGCAAACCTTATGAACAGTAAGAACTTATATATTAATATGCTTACTTGAGTTTCATTACCTTACATTAGTAAGAGGAATATCAAACAAAGTATCACTGATTACATTATTGTATAGCTTGGCCACTTTCAAGTTTCCTTTCCCTTGAGTCAAAAATTTCCTGTGGTCTTCAGCCAGTGATTCAAGCGACCTAAGTGGAAATGGTGTCCGTTTACTTGGAGGTTCAGCAAGTTTTGAGCTGGGAATCGTGCACCACAAACAATTGTGCCGACACACCACTAGCGCCACTAAGCCCGTATATTTTGCACAGGTATTTGTGGTCACCAGATTGAAATAGTCTAATAGTATACCCCCTAATAGAGTAAAAGATAGCAATGCCTTTATATACGTATAAACAAAATAAATAGGAAAAAATAAGTGAGAAAATAGCATTAAAATACTGTTGTTACTACTACCACTACTACTATTACAACTACTACTGATTTTCTTATTACTTTAGCTTCATTCCAATGGCTTCCTTCAGTTGTTCATTGTAAATTCCCAAAGCAGTGTGCAAATTGGGTTTAAAGGTGCCCTGTCCTTTGTCTCCTCCAATTTTTAGCCACAACTCATCTGCTGGGATTATGCCTTTGTGCCAAGTCAATCCAGAAGCAGACCTGCCATGTAACTGTGGTTTACTTTAACTTAATTATATGAATGTCATACCATACCTTTCGTGTTTATCCACTAAATCACCAATACACATCATCAAATTAGGGAAATATACAAAAGGAACCTCCCTGACCTCTTCACCTCCATCAGCAGAGAAGGTAAAAGCTACCTTCTCTGCCACCAAATCACTACTAACTAGCTCCTTCACTAGTGTCCTTTGCTGCTGTTCATTTGCAATAGACACACCAAAGGATTTGAACCACCTACTAATGTTATTGTGAGTTTAATGAATTTTAATCTTAATTTGTACTTCACCTAAGTATTCTAAGCTTGTTCCAGGGCATTTGAAGGTCGGATTTGATGGCAAGTGCATGACAAGGAGAGATCATGACTGGAAGACTTGCTTCCTGAAGAAGAGCTTCTCTTTCCACCTTAGAAAGTGCCTTCACTTCAGCTGCTAGCTGAGAGGAACTGTCTCCGCCACTGGTAAGTTCCCTGATGGAAATCAAAACCCCACTTCTGCGACTTACTGTCCGCTCACTAGCATCACTTGTACTAACCCTAGGCACTTGCACTTGTACTAGAGTTATAGGCTGCAATGATTAGATATGTTATGATTGTATGATTGAAAATTTTCTATTAGATTCTAACCTGACCACCAGTAGGAATGGAAACCACACGATGCCTGAGAAGTGCACTCTTGCTGATTCATAACACGCCTCACAAGGTGACTTGTTGCCTTCATTTCAGCCTCTGTTGTTGGGAGTGTGGCAGGCTTGCTCAAGACATCATGCAAGGTGACGTTTGAAGGAGAATTAAAGTGTTCATAGAAACCTTTGCAATCACCAGCAAGATGATGTTCATAATTGCGAACTTTAACTGCCTGAAACATGAAACTATCACTTCATTAAGAAATGATAAAACAATGGCAGAAGGTTTGCTAATTGTGGACTGGCTTAGGGTGTGGGTATTACAGCAAGGACAATCCAGGGAATGAGACTGAGGTATTGATTCACAGCAGCAGTTAGCACAAATAAGATTATCGCAAGAAAGCTGAACTGGTCTATTCAGCAGACCAAGACAAATACAGCAGGTAAGTGTGTCTGTATGAGAGGAAGGATTGAAACAAGTAGGATTGGAATCTTGACTTGGCATGACAGTGGTATCAATGGACATTATGTAGCCTATTACACTCCTTGGTGTCTCTCCACTAGGTCTACCTCTTCCTTTTGGATCTTTTTTGTTCTGTCCACCTCCTTTTGCCACCGTGCACATACTTTTTTTTAATTTTTTTAATCAAGTTAAAACACACAGCACACCACACACACACACACACACACAAAACAACAACATCAATCAATTTTTTTTAAAATTCATTTTTAAGATTTGGAAAAACATTTTTTAGTCCATTTGTGAGTTTGATAAGATAAAAATTATTACTCATTTATTTATTCACATTATTTTATGGAAACATTTGCTATTGTTATTATATTATAATTTTAATTATTATATTGTAATTTTAATTATTATTATGATTATTTCTCTTACTGTGCAGTTTTCTTGATGAGGTGTCCAATCCATCCTTGGTTTAATGGATGGAGTTGGAAAGCCACTCATTTTAGCTTTCTTTGCCCTACCAATTCTCAAGTAACAAGAATTACAGAACTTAGAGGGTGAAGTCAACTCATCATCACTGCTGATGTGCACTCCCACAAATGTGAGAAGGTCCTCTTTGTGATTTGTACAAGTGTGAACTGGCTGTTTCTTTCCTTTGACTTTACAGAGCCTGTTGGCACAGATTCTGCAATGCTTCTGGAGCTGGTCAATGTGAAAATCCATTGAAACTTGTGTATTTGTAGGGTCATATTTCAGAGAGAAAAATAAGTAGCATTTACTTTTGCAATTGATATGTTGCTTCATTTATTAATTAACACTCTTACCTAAGTGAAATTAAGGGAAGCGCTTCCAGTCTCCAGTAACAACCTCAAGTCATAACCTCATTAACCTGACTATTCAAAGAAGC
>WLWD01005413.1_pt1 | contig 25429 bp, 23 predicted proteins | sample 6712731 | NCBI WGS metagenome assembly WLWD01 (sample SAMN12718690, study PRJNA576275) | sponge metagenome | isolation source: marine sponge | host: Mycale hentscheli | place: New Zealand: South Island, Marlborough, Capsize Point | collected 2014-11-01 | reverse complement strand
ACACTACACCAACACATGCACACTAGTACACTACACCAACACGTGCACACTAGTACACTACACCAACACGTGCACACTAGTACACTACACCAACACGTGCACACTGGTACACTACACCAACACGTGCACACTGGTACACTACACCAACACGTGCACACTAGTACACTACACCAACACGTGCACACTAGTACACTACACCAACACGTGCACACTGGTACACTACACCAACACGTGCACACTGGTACACTACACCAACACGTGCACACTGGTACACTACACCAACACATGCACACTAGTACACTACACCAACACGTGCACACGAGTACACTACACCAACACGTGCACACTAGTACACTACACCAACACGTGCACACTGGTACACTACACCAACATGTGTACACTACACCAACACGTGCAGACTGGTACACTACACCAATACGTGCACACTGGTACACTACACCAACACGTGCACACTGGTACACTACACCAACACATGCACACTAGTACACTACACCAACACGTGCACACTGGTACACTACACCAACACGTGCACACTGGTACACTACACCAACACGTGCACACTGGTACACTACACCAACACGTGCACACTAGTACACTACACCAACACGTGCACACTAGTACACTACACCAACACGTGCACACTAGTACACTACACCAACACGTGCACACCTGGTACACTACAACCAAACACGTGCACACTAGTACACTACACAAAAACCGTGCACACTAGTACACTACACCAACACGTGCACACTGGTACACTACACCCAACACGTGCACACTGGTACACTACACCAACACGTGCACACTGGTACACTACACCAACACGTGCACACTAGTACACTACACCAACACGTTGACACTAGTACACTACACCAACACGTGCACACTGGTACACAACACCAACACGTGCACACTGGTACACTACACCAACACGTGCACACTAGTACACTACACCAACACATGCACACTAGTACACTACACCAACACGTGCACACGAGTACACTACACCAACACGTGCACACTAGTACACTACACCAACACGTGCACACTGGTACACTACACAACATGTGTACACTACACCAACACGTGCAGACTGGTACACTACACCAATACGTGCACACTGGTACACTACACCAACACGTGCACACTGGTACACTACACCAACACATGCACACTAGTACACTACACCAACACGTGCACACTGGGTGCACACTGGTACACTACAACACGTGCACACTGGTACACTACACCAACACGTGCACACTAGTACACTACACCAACACGTGCACACTAGTACACTACACCAACACGTGCACACTAGTACACTACACCAACACGTGCACACTGGTACACTACACCAACACGTGCACACTAGTACACTACACCAACACGTGCACACGAGTACACTACACCAACACGTGCACACTAGTACACTACACCAACACGTGCACACTGGTACACTACACCAACACGTGCACACTGGTACACTACACCAACACGTGCACACTGGTACACTACACCAACACGTGCACACTAGTACACTACACCAACACGTGCACACTGGTACACTACACCAACACGTGCACACTAGTACACTACACCAACACGTGCACACTAGTACACTACACCAACACGTGCACACTAGTACACCACGTGCACACTGGTACACTACACCAACACGTGCACACTAGTACACTACACCAACACGTGCACACTAGTACACTACACCAATATATGCACACACAGTGTGTTTGTTTTTAAGTGATTCACACAAACAATATTACCACCTCTTATAAAACGTGTGCAGTTGAAGTAATTTATTATGTTGTTTAGTATTACCATATAACATTCTTTATGCTATTGCTTTATCCACAGCTTTCTTCGGTGCCTTGAGTTGTTTTGTTTTGATGTTCTTCATTGAAGCCACTTATGCAGCTGTTACCATTGGTAAGTGCCAGTTAGTGTGATGGTGGGAGGGGCAGGTCATATGACCTGGTCATCATGCTTGTGCATGTCATCATAAGTACCTGCTGTGGAATTTTCCAGGTTGCAGCTACTCATCTCCCTTATTAGTCCGGCTGTTGAAGGGTTGGACCTAGAAAAAATTAGTATAGAAGCAAATTTTGTACCAAAAGAAGTGGAATTTTTTGTAGAAGAACATATCCAAAATCCACTTTGGGGAAACTATTTTATTGGCAGTTGAAATTTTATTAAATTTTTTTTGCCCTAGCCCTAGCCCTAGCCCTAGCCCTCAACTTGAAATTCCAGGCTGCAAAAAATCCCAAAGATAGAACTTGGTCACTTCTCTTTATTGATGCATCTACTACACTCACATTATCCAGTTTCTTGTGTATTTTTGCCCCAACCTGTTCTGCCTCATCACAGTTCACACCATCGCCCTCAGAAGCAGTTAATCCAGACGACAATGAACATAATTTTGGTTGGTTGAGATTAAAAGGCTCATGTTGGCTAAACCAACTTTGAATTTCCCCAAGTCTTCTTGATCGCGCTTGGTTCTTGAAGTTCCCAAACTCCACATGCTGCTCAGAGGTCTTGTGCTTCAAATTTGTTGCTGTGGTCATAGCATCATGAACTGCAGCACACTTGTGCAAACTATAAATCCACTATAAGCAGACAGTCTCCGTTACCCCTCTTTCTCTCGTTAACCCACCGCGGCTCTTGAGTGATCGCATCATGACTTGTTCAATGGTGAGGTCGGTCCATAGTCCAGCCCAAAGGCGGCTGCTTCTGCGAACGGTATGAAATCCTTGTTCTGCAAAGCAGTGATACAGCCATGGATAATCAGTTGGCAGCTCCCGCATTAGTTGCAAGTACAGCCTAGAACTCTTTGCATAATTTGAGTGACCAGTTGCAGCAAACGAATTGAACATCTTCTCAATAGCTACAAGATGCAGGTTCCAGTTGCCCATTCTTTCAGCTCGAATGAACAGTTTCACGATGTCCACATAGTCAATATACTCCAACCACAACTTTGCTGTTCGTGATTTTTCTGCAAGAATTGTTCTATATTTGTGAATACATCTCTCCAACTTCAACAGTTCCTTTGATTCATTGACATCAGAAGGTTGTATGGAATTGTCTTGAATTCCTTCATATAGATCTTGTGCATGTCATCAAAATCCAACTTGTCCTTTGCAAGAGCTACTTCTGACATAGGGTCTTCATTGCAGGCGTCAAAGTCAATGTCTTCACCTGCTGAGTGCTCCATCTGAACATTCTCTTGACACAGACCTGACGGTAGTACTGCTAACATCAACTTATTGAATAATGCAGCCTGTACTAAGAAGTGTCCACGTAGTGCCCTTGACACAGCCTTTCCTAAAATCATGTGGGTAACTGCGTTTTGTCCATACACAGTTCCCAGTGCCTCCTCTAGTCCAGACTCCTTCATCACTGACCCAATACTCCCCATAAAACTCATCAGGGTGTGAAAGCCGCCAAGCCTGCAAACTATATTCAGTCATTTCGCTCTTATAATTTCAACTGCTTTGAGCCACAATGGCTGATCAAATGTTATGCATGGCGTGGGATATTCAATTGCTCAGCTTGACCTTGAATGTACATCAAAGTTGAGTACATGCAACTATCATCAGATGGGCTTAAATCAAATAGGAAGAAGGAGCACTTCAGATTTGCAAGTATTGGCAGATGATACATAGGCATTCTGCATGAATCCTGACCAGTTTGTTTTGGTCTGGCAGTATTGCTGAAAGTCCATCCAGAGTGCCAGAGAAGATTGCAGCAAAGCTCAGCAGGAAAAGTGAATGGAACTTGCAATTCAACAATTGGCTTGTATGTAATTGATGCTAGGCCTCGGTTACGAGGGCTTACATATTGTAAGATAGGTACTCCCTTGTCTCTCACAAGTTCATTTACCTTGACACGCTGCTGTCTAGTGATCACTCATGATTTTGCTGTGAGCGGTACATTATCTTTGGGAGTTGATACTGCAATGATTCCCATACCATGTAGGGTCCCACTGCCATCTAATGTTCCCACGTTGTGGTCAACATTATCTCCCACCCACTGAGTAAAAGTGCCAGGAAAGTACTCTGCTAGCAAGCTATCAAGGCTTTCAGTACGAATTTGTATCTGTTTACTTCATCGTGAGTGATGGAGAAACCTATCCGTGACAGTTCATTTACAAGCCACCTTGACCCAAAGACATGGTCCATCTCGATACCTATACCAAATAATGTAGGGGTTATAGCTGATCTAGGCTGGGCAGACTGTATAGTGGAATGGCCAATACTATTCCGCTTGACTTCAGACTGGACTATAATTTTCAAAAATGTTTGCAAATGGTGAGGTATCCATTCCATACCTCTACTAATATCTGCAACATCCTCATTGGTGGGGTACAACTCATTGACACAACATTTGGAACCACTGTAACATTCCCTTGTCCACAGGTCTACCAACACATTCAGACAACAAAGGGTTTCTTTTATTGAGCAAAAACAATGAATAACAGTTTGCATGATATATCGCCTCGGCAGCAACTAGATCAATACAACCACAAAGACAGGTTTTAACCTCAGATGCCCATGCATCTCCCCTCTTGTCACAACACTCCAACAGCTTGCCATGCATGGAAATTGTAACACTATGTATTTTATTTCGCACTGGATGACGATTATCAGTTTTAGCCTTTTTCCCACAGAGCATGCAGTTTTCTTTCCAGTGGAATGACACTGTGCTAGACCTTAAGCGTTTTGCTTCTGGTGGCTTTTCCTACTCAGAACTTAACCAAGATGCCCTTCTCTTGTTGGTAATCTCGACGGCAGGCTTGGTGCACTAGCAACTGGTATCTTGCTAATGCATTCAGTTAAATGGTCATAAAGCAGTGAATCCCCATGCTGTTTGCTAAAGCTAATTAGGCTCTTCATACCCTTTTCCGCTACTGTAATGGCCTTATCATTTCCAAATGCCTGCCTACAGATAACACAACTGTTTTCTTCAAATTCAAGCATACCACCTGGATCTTCCTCTTCAGCCATCTACAAAAGAAGTCACAAATGAATGTTGATTCTCTCTAGCTAGCCCACAACTTACAGTAGCTATATTAGCTATATTTCTCTGCAATGGCTGATTCTTCTGAATCAGGGATGGCTACCTAACTAAAAGACTAGCATACTAAAATAGCAATAAAACCAATTCCCCACAGTGGATTTTGGTGGATTTTGGATATGTTGTTCAGTGATAAATTCCGCTTCTTTTGCGATACCAAAATTGCTTCTACACTACTTTTTTCTAGGTTCAACCTTTATTGACCCTTCAACAGCTGGACTATATGCCTTATTTTTGGTAATTTGGTAATTATTGAATGCCAGCTGGCCAACTCTCTTGCAATCCAAGCATTTGAGGCTTATTAGATGCAGTCACTGTGGGTCTACCATTAATGCTTGCCTGGGTGGGTTTAGTTGTTTGGGTGATCCTGGAGTGATGGCCACCAAATCACTCCAGGATCACCCAAACATGTTATATAGGTACATAATATGTTTGTTGAACTTAATTGGTGACAGCTGCCAACATAGTTACAACCTACATTAAACACATTCTTGAAGCCTCACTCTTCTGTAAATACACACATTCCTGTCTAACTGACACAACAATAATAGCACCGGTCTGTTCTTGTGGGAGTACCCTCTCACAGCTGTGTAGTGTCTAATCTAGAGTTCCTATGTGAGGTTATTAGCACTAAAAATTGCTATTCAAATTGGTAATTCAAATCTTCCCGCCCACCAATTGATAAAACTAACGGAGAGGCTGGCTCCCAGATTGTCTCCAAGCTTTGACAGGTAAATAATACCTCACTAATGACTCCATTATTTTAATTCCTGATATAATCACTCATGATTTTTTTATTTTACAGTATTGTGATGACCAGTACTACTTTTTATGAATGTATATAATATAATGATACTTATTTTATATAAAAAAATATTTTGAAATAGCCAGCTAAATATAGATGAATATTTTGTGATGAAGCTAGATAAGTAAGGATGAATAAACAAATGAAGTGAATAGCTAAGTACAGAAAACTGTACACAAACTGAGACTAGAGTTTTCCAGCAGCAAAAATGGTTCACTAATCTATTATAGGTACATAAACACACTGAATATGCATCTTGCAAGCTTGATAAAAGCCTTCCCTTACCTGACCATGCCGAGAAAAACACTATTAACAAGACTACAATAATCTCCTCACACTCGTTTCAGTAGGGCTTATCATTGAGAGGGAGAGGCGGCCAGAAAACCGGGTAGGCGCCTGAAAGTTAGAGAGCACCTGGAACTCACTTTCCCGTGGGAATCAATTGAATCTGTTGTGGGTGTGGTTTGAATGCAATCAAGTCTCTGCCAAAAGATCGCGTGGACTAATTTTTAGTCCTGGAGTCTATTTTGTGTTACTTCTCAGAAACTATGCGTAGAAATGATTCCAAATTTCGTACACAGGCTGACTATGACCTTAGCTACAAAATGTTCGTTGCAATTTTTTTTGAAAGAAAAAAATTCGGGCGCGCTGCCGCGAGGATCAAATGAGCACAATCGACTAAACAACAAAGCAGAATTGAGAAAAAGTACAACGAAGGTTTTGAAGACAATCAACAAATGTAGCAGTAGACGAAGAATGGGCTCGTCAGCGACGGCATGGGAGGAGTTGTGGATTATATACTTGAGGCTGAGGAGCTCGTAACTTGAATGAAACAGGCTCCCAAGGCCCGTTCTTTTTATTTAGTTAGTCCATTAGCAGTACTCTTTTAAACCCTTAGTTGGAGCTCTACAAACACCAAGAAAAAGGGTAGTTTTATCCCTAGCAACCAAAATCCAATTATTGTGAATATTTGCGTGGGCGGTGTCCCAGCACCCTTAATGTTTAGGAAGTTATACATGTGGCAAGTTAGATGTTATACACTTTAGATCTGAACTGTAAGAATCATGTGATATTTTGTGTGGGATTATCACATGGTCAGGTGGGGCTTTGCAGTCAATGGCTCAATTGAGAGTAAATTTGCCGTCTAACTCCAGGTCAATAAACACGGTCGTATTATTAGGAGTCAATCTTTATTCATTTTTCCCTGACCTTCACAGACAACTCTATTGCTAAAATCATGAAAGGTTAGGAACCTTTCTGCTAATAACAACTTGTTATCTTAATCACCAGATATAATATTCACATGTTATAAACGTGTTTGTTTGTCTCACTTGCAAGCTGTGAAGCAAAACAAGTGATCTTTTCTTCTTCTTTTTCCTTTAGTTATTTTATTAATCATTCATGAATCCTGCTGATATGGTAGTGTGGATGTTTATAGTTGAGCTACCTACTGCTTCAAATGATTTGTCCATTTTGTTGTGTCTCCAGAATTGCTTCATTATTTTGGCTATTAATTTTTATTACTTGAGTGTTACAACACATGGTTACTAAGCTTTACATAATCTGTACTAAGCACATAGCCACAGAGCCAGGCAAGCACATTTTGCGTAGTAGTGATTGATTCTTAAGAGTCCTCCCTCATGTTAATATGAACTAATATGTAGAGGAAAATAAACAACAAAATTGCAGCACTAGGCAGCTGTGTGTGTGTGTGTGTGTGTTTATATAAAGTGACAATGAAGTATTGTCTCTGTTGTATAGCGGTGATGGTGCTGTTGTTTGTGTACCTGCTGATCCGTGGTCCAGCCACGCCCTGGGGGGACGTCTCCCAGGCCCTCATCTATCACCAAGTCCGCAAGTATCTGCTCAGACTGGACATCAAGAAGAGACACGTCAAGTTCTGGAGGCCAGAGGTGAGAAGGACAGGAAGGAAGCCTGTCACTGATTATAGTATCTGGGGCGTGACCACATACTATTAACTCTTGCACAAATTTCAGCTATAATTGTACCCATTGGAAATCCTAGGATATTGTCAGTGCGTACAAAGCTACATAAATCAGTGTGTTCCGTGATGGGAGACATTTTATTTGATTGCATTTGTAGAGTAGAATGTTTATACACAATACAATACCTGCATACCTGCCAGTTACCAGAGGGGGGAAGAGAGGATTATGTCAACTGATGACAGGCATACTTCTTGAAATGTCAAATAGTATGTTTTGTTCCTGAGACTGCACTTCAAAGTGTGCTCTGCTGTGCCATCAATTCTTGCTGTTGTATTGTATATTGTCATATGACGTAGGAAGACATTGGTATGTAAGCAACTGGATGTCCTTGTGGTTTGTAACCGGCACTATGTACATAGTCTGGGATACTTCCTGACATCTCTCTTCCACCTGGTTGAGTCACTTCCACCAGGTTGTGAACACAGATGCCATACAAATTTAATCTCCTTTTGAAGAGGGAGGCCAAATTTTGTCTGATACGCCATCCTCTTGACATTGACTAATGCAATAGTAACTTCTAGGAGTTGCTGGATGTTAATTAATGTGTTGGGATAAGCTAGTACCAGTGTCGATGTCTCTTCAGACACTGAGCACTGGAATGGAAACTATGGACACACTGCAAGTATACTGTACGAGGCTTTATTATTTCCCTGTGCATGCATGCATGGTTTGGCTTCCCATCCGTAGTGTCAGAATGATAAGGCAGGTGCGAGTAGGTTCCTATGTTTATCAACAATGTCTTTGTGTGTGTATGTATGTATGTATGTATGTGTGTGTTTAGATTCTCCTGATGGTGGCCAACCCACGATCGTCTCTGAATTTAATTGACTTCACTAATGACCTCAAAAAGGTAACGGCACACATACCATGAGTCTCCATGGCAGCACTTGCTTTTACTAAATTCTCACACTTCCTGGTATCCAAGTTGACACAATAACAATGTGCTGTTTATTTTAACTCATTTGTTGACTCTATAGACTAGCCGCCAGCATTACCTAGTAAGTTGAATGATTGGACTTGTAATCTCCGGTTTCTGATAGGACATTTAACACCACACTGCAGTATTATCCAATGTGTTTGGATTAGAGTCTTTGATATATTCTCAGTTCTTTATCCACACAGCGAGCTGGCCCATGTTGATATTGTGATGTCGTAGTATCCATGGAGTCTGGATTAGGGTCATTGGTATTCTCAGTGATGCAATGTTTTTAAGACATTTATTTATAGAATGATTATGACAAGCTTCAAGGTTTCTGCTAGTCACTTTTAAACATGAGTGTGCACTTAATGTGGAGTGAGCCCCGTGTTCTTCTTTCTTCTGAGCTCAAATTTGGTGTTCTTGGTGGTTGGTTGCCCTGGTAGTATCTTGTGGATTGGAAGCATCCTAAAATTTAATAATACTTTGTTGCCAAGAAGCCCTAGTCAGAGACAACAAACTGAGTTTGTTTTTGTTATATTTTTTCCAGTTACAAAAAAAGTTGCTAATGGAAGAGGATAGGAAGTGTAATCAGAAGCCAGTGTTGTGTGGGTCTTGCCTGTCTGGCTGTCTGTACATGGCTGTGGCATCCTTGCCTATCCCTCTTTGAGGGAAATAACAGAAGAAGTAGCATGTATTGCAGACAGACTAGAAGAGTTTGGCATGTGTTGACTTCAACAATAAGTTTGACCATACTTTCTGATACATACTTGGGTAGATGGTTGGCGTGATTACGTTGGTACACATATATATATAATAATATGTGGTTGAATGTTTGAAACATTAGTTTCTTTGTATTTCAGGGTGGTCTGTTTGTGCTGGGGCATGTCATCCCTCGCCCTTTCAATGCAGAGGTCAGTACTTATGTAGTATTTATACTCTTGTAGCTAGCTAACTGATAAGAATGAAATTATATTAGCTTTTCAGACATGTATGAAGGGATTCATTTACCCAGCAGCACATGTTATTTTTTATGTCAAAAAATATTTAGTTGATGAAATCACATTGTTCCTTGTGTGTGTGTGTGTGTGTGTGTGTGTGTGTGTGTGTGTGTGTGTGTGTGTGTCTTACAGACAACAAGCCACTACTCCACCCAGCTGAAAGTATGGCTAGCATTTGTGGAGATCTCCAAGGTGAAGTCCTTTGTGGAGTTGACAGTAGCACCTTCCATCAGAGCTGGGACTCAGAATCTGTTGGCTGTAAGACTTTCTAATGGATGTATGCAGTGTGTGTGTGTGTGTGTGTGTGTGTGTGTGTGTGTGTGTGTGTGTGTGTATTTGCAGGTGTATGCTGTAGTAATTAATATACAAATATGTATGCAACTAGAAACAGACAGTCAGAAAGTGATTAAAATTGTACCCTCTAATTAGTAAGCATGCAAGTTGTTAACTTCTGCATCTACACGCCCCTAGTCTGAAGGACACCCCTGAATATGTATTACACGTGTCAATTTAAATCTTACATCTTTTGCAGAGCTTTCGAGAAAAAAAGTTTTTCCTACATTGGAAATTGCACAAGACTTGCCTACTTCTAATCTGAATCTGCTGATTCAGCACTAATATGTCATATCTCTCTAGCATGAGCAATCACTGGGTACCGGGCTAATCTCTTCCTGCACATTTATAGCTTGCTCATTAAGAGCCTAGGTACAATACAAGTGTGTAGTTTTTAACTCGTTTTCTGGCAATGAGTTTTATCACGCTTTACTTACCTTGCAATTGATCATAATTTTGAAGAAATAAGCCAGGTGCAGTTTGAGACAATTTGTGCAATATGAGTCCTTTGTCATGCTAATAAGCACCAATTAGTCAGCAACCTGAAGAGTTTAGGCTATAGAGTATCCTTGACAAAGACGTGCATTATAAATGGATTTAGACTTTGTTTTGTAGGATTTCTGGTATGGCTGCCAAAAAAATAACTGAAACTCTGGGTCTAGTGTACATGTGGTCAGTCACACATGTCATGCATATTACACGTGTCTGTACATACATGTGTGTAATTAGATGGCAGGTCTGGGCGGGATGAAGCCCAACACTCTGGCTCTGGGCTTCTACGACACATTTAGCTTTGTCTTCCATGCTTGTGCCATAATTTGTTGCAATGTTGCCACCAAATATATCGTATAGCAGAGCCTGAACTTTCTTCCCTTCTTTGTAAACTCTCTCATTTTAGTTGTTAAGCAATTAATGCCCAGAGACAATTTGTGCAATATGAGCCCTTTGTCATGCCAATGAGCACCAATTAGTCAGCAACCTGAAGAGTTTAGGCTATAGAGTATCCTTGACAAAGACGTGCATAAATGGGTTTAGGCTTTGTTTTGTAGGATTTCTGGTATGGCTGTCAAAAAATTTTTTTTTTTTTAAATAACTGAAACTCTGGGTCTAGTGTACATGTGGTCAGTCACACATGTCATGCATATTACACTTGTCTGTACATACATGTGTGTGATTAGACGGCAGGTCTGGGCGGGATGAAGCCCAACACTATGGCTCTGGGTTTCTACGACAAGTCTATCCCAGTGAGTTCTCTGTCTACTCTCAAAGTCCGTCTGCTCAAGAAACCCAAGCTAGTTCGCTCTCTCATCAGAGATACTTCACTGGAGAAGTTTGAGACGGTCAATGCCGAACTGCCTCTACTCAGGACTTCTGTGAGTGGGTGTGGTTGGGCGGAGCTTACTGGAGTGATGAGTGATATCTCTTTGGTCTTCATTGTTCTCTCATTAGTTGGATTTAGTGGGTTATCATCTAATCCTAGCTATAGCACTCTAGACTTATCCACAGGAAGAGGAGGGGTGGGGTAGTCTCGGGTAGCCCTTTACCAATTGCTACGGTGGGAAAAGGGTCTGGTAGATTGACATTGAGCAGTTTGTTCATGCTTAGTCAGCAAGTGGTTCACTGTGGTTCAATTAGTGTGGGTGTAAATCGTTTAACATTTTAAGGGGCGTGAATTGTTCAGATTAGCATGTAGTTTAATGTAATTAAATGTAGTTAACGTAGAGTAGCAGACATACTGCATGGGGAGGGTGGGGCTGGGATAAGTAAGTGGGTTGATTGAGGGAAGTAGTATTGCAGGAAGTGTGTGGGAGGAAGTACGTATAGATCACGTGGGGGTAGCGTGAGGTATATCTAACACGTGTTAGTAATGCGCGGGTGAATAACGAGGTGCAGCTGCAATCGATTCACGGGCAGACGAGTGAGCACCTTAGGAAGTTATTTGATTCCCACCTCCACCCCAGCAATCCACCAGTAGGTGATATGTAGACCTACTGTTCACTTAAAAGAGAGAGAGAGAGGAAATTATTAGCAGAGACCAACGTTTTATGTCACCAATACTTAGGTTATTGTATAATTGCCAGCATTCATATCAGTAATTACTTCCTGACATTTCTCCATCCTTTATGGATGTGATCCCGGGCTTAGGGGGGATGTAAGTGACCCTGATTAGCAGCAAATAGAGCCGGGGCTAACTGATAATTGCCACGTCATCAGGGTTCGTCACATCTCTCCCCCTCAAGGCTATTGGGGGGCTACGGCTGATGACACACCACTGCGGGGGCGTCACAGTCAGCCTTTACGTAAGCCCGGTCTGCCAAACCCTAGGTAAGATGAGCTAGAGGTAAGTATGTATTAATGGGCATCTAGATCTGCTGAGCGCAACGGAGTTAAATGGTATATAATGGCCAGTAGGCTAAGCACTGAGAGCTTCCAACTGCAGATCTCGTAAAGAGGCTAGTCCAAGTCACTGCTTAGTATTATTAATGGAATTATCTATTGGAGAGTTGTGCATAGAAATACATACAACATGCGCAAAAATTTGATCAGTCTTTATGTCACAGGATATCACGTCACCTATTGTTTGTGGTCTCCCCAATTAGCGAGGGGAACTGAACAAACTGCTCAATGTCAATCTACCAGACCCTTTTCCCGCGTAGCAATTGGTAAGGGGTCTGACTACACGGGAGGGGGGGGGGGGTTACTACTTGTACTCAGTCTAGTTAAAAGAAAGATTGTTTCATGCAACAGATGTAGTAATATTTATTAAAAGCACAGTACGATGTGATGTTACAGATATGGCTTCCAATAGTTTGGATACGTACAGTTTCAATTTCTTGCAGTTGGTATGTAAAATAATAATCCAGTCTCCGACTCTTTTAACCCTGCCAATTAGACCATCTAGCTCATTGCTGTTTGCAGTTAGGTGTACTGTACTGTATACTGGAATACATGCATCACAAGAGAGCTTTTCTAAAACTAGGGCATCAATTAAAGTGTTCAAGCTTAATTATAGCAGATTGCATTTATAATTATCAACAATTATAACAACCACCTTGTTACCAGGTAGATCTGTAGCTCTTGCTCTATCTTGGATGATTTCGTTCATCACAGTGACAGAATTACCAGTAGCTCTTGGCTGAATAACTTATAGCTCTTACAACAGTCATTTTGTGTAAATGTTATCTGGTAAAGGGTTTCGCAATGGCAATTAACTAATGGTATTTCACTCGGTTGCAAGACAGTGTTAGGTAAAGGGACATTAAGTTTTATGGTCATTCTATCAGACTTGGTAAAGGGTATTGTTGTAGCAACTACTGCATGATCTGTGACCATTGAAATAACGTATGCAGTATGAAAAGATGGGACAGGTATCATCAAATAACTAACCATAGTTTCAACAACTGACTATACTTTACCAGTCCATAGAGATGACAATACATATTAACAATTTATCATTCTCCCAAGTAAAACTAATTACCATGCTTACAGTACAGTTGAAATAAATCACATAATTCACTCTGTGATATTGGTACAGGAAGAAGAACAAGTTTTATCAGTAGAGGACTACGTGGGCATCATTCAGGACGCCATTATCCTGGGAAAGAACATCTGCATTATGAGACAGTAAGTATATCTGTAGCATATAAGACACTGTCACTCATTCTACTGCTATTAATTTTCTCTCCTCAGTTTTGAGGATCTGAACAAGAAGCAGCTGCGGCATCATCCCTTCATCGATGTGTGGCCCCTCCAGGTCAAGTTTGAGCAAGGCTTCGGAGATACGTTCTTGTTGCTGCTGCAGTTAGCATGTGTCCTGCATATGAAGACAGACTGGAAGTCCAACACTAAAATACGCATCTTCATCATTCCTGAGAGCAAAGCTGGAACGGAATTGATCATTCTGCACGAGCTACTCAAGGAGACAAGAATAGAAGCTGCAATCAAAGTGAGTATTGTATCCCGCTAGTGTCATTCTCTCTCCGATAGAATACGATTGTTACAGGGGCAGATTCGTGAGTAGGTAAGGTGGAGTGGGAGCTTATTTCAGTTCTAATGAATCCCACCCTCTTGACATTAACACTACAAACGTACACATAGTTTTGATTTTGAATGTAATATGGTTAAACAACTGATGACGTATGTATAGTCTAAACTGTATTGTTCTCTCCTTTGCTATTCGTATCAGCTTATCCACCATTGTCTCGTTCAGATTGTGACCCCCAAAGACGATGACATCCAGAGCACATTCACGGAGAGCTTCATGAAGGAGGGTTTGCAGAATGGAACAGACTCGCTGCGCAGTCTGTGTTCCATCAACCACCTCATGCAGCAGCACTCCAACAACGCCAGCGTCATATTCACAGCTCTGCCCCCCACACTTGCCCCCTCCGGACCTGTCAATGCAGTCGGTTACATTAAAGACTTGGACACTCTGTCCTGTGAGTGAACGTAGGAAGCAATGTGGTTAATATAGTCTCGTGTGGACAGACCCTTTACCGAGCACCAACTTCTGTGCAGGAGAAGGAAAGGGTCTGGAGAACATTCAATGCAACAACTTATTCGTAGCACCTCAAAAAGGTGTTTAATTATCGAATTCCAATGCTTGTGGTTGTTGCCGGGCATCTCCACCATATCCTGTCAAAGGTCCTTTTTATGAATATTGTGTCGTGTTTTCCTGCTCTTGGGTGGAATCTGATGTCAGTCACACTGTACACCGCGAGATAATCGAAGCAGACAAGTGGTTGTTATACAGGTTCCCATACCCTTTCCTCCCCCTTCATTGCACCAGTTAGCTCTTGGGAAAGTGGTCTTGCATGCAAGGCTATATTTGCAAGTGACCCAGATACCAGTGTGAATGTGAAAGTGGTGTGCTTACTGGTTACTGGTGCGTAGTGTGCAGTGTAGATGGCAAGTGACATAGCCAAGCAAATGGAATTCAATTTGAAATGAATGCGTGGATGAGCATTGGACCCATGCACTGTGGAGCTAGTTGTTGAATTGTGTGATGTGTAAATATCATATATTCTGGTATAATGTTTTGGTGTTATATGTGTGAATTTATGTTTGTTAAATGGTTGCATGCTATGAAGGTGTGTCTAATAAATGCACTGACTCCTGGTCTTTCTCGTTAATTTGCACAGTACATTTGTTATGGAATTTGATTGTGCAAACAATGGTGTCTGTATGTGTGTGTGTACATGTGTATGTAGGTAATCTACCCCCTACAGTAATGGTGTATGGCAATATGCCAGTCATGGCTACTTCAATAGCGTAACACAAGGACAACACTGCAAAGAATTGATTTTATAAAAAAAAAAATTTTTTTTAATTCATCGTTTGTACTCATTTTTTAGCTTTGGAAAGCTTTAATATGCAAATAATATGTGGGCAGAAGTCTGGTTATGTACATTTAATTAATTTAGAAAAAAATTGTATATTTTAAGATGGTGGAATAGAAAATATTATTGAGAGGAGTAGTGGTTTTAAAATGTTGGTATTATGAAATGTCATGATGGTGGGTGTGGCAGTATTTGGTGGATGTGGCCATCATTACTTAATTGGCGGAATTTTTGTGGCAGATTTGTGGGAGGGGCTAAAGACAGCTTCCTCCAATGGATACCATTCCTGGATCTTTAGAGTTGGGTTATCAGATAACTGTTTCCAGAAGGTCGACTTGAAGTGCATCTCCCCAATGACCTTGTCTTTGAAGGATTTGTGTTCCAACACACTCACGGTCAGACTGGAGTAGACTAGCTCGCGAACAGATGTGGAGAATAACAGCGACTAGAGGGGGTGGGGGTGGGAACCCAACTAAATCAATCAGCACTCATAACAGAATGAACAAGTAAATATATTACTTTGATATCAACATTTACTTCAACTTCTTTAATGTATTTTATGCAAACTGTCTGCTCACTTCGTTGAACTCTGGACTGTTGGATTTCCTGGCCACTTGAGTCTTTCCTTTCATGCATTGCATTCTGGTCGTCCAGTAACTACAAACCAATCATATACACACCAGTATAATGACATGGTAATGACTCCAATGTAAAACAAGCCAGTACTGTTGATGATAATTCCTCCACATGAACTAAGAGTCTCGTCTTACTAATTACTAAGTGAAATTCTATCAATGGTTTGGTAGAAATACATACACAATGATTCTCCTAACCAATTACTCATAACAAGTTCGGTCCAGTTGAAAGGTTAGAAATTGCACATGTCATGAGTTTGGGGTAGCTGGTTATATAATCATTCTACTTACTCATTTTGACGGGCTCGAATTTTTCACATTTATTACATGTTTCTGGGTATAGATAATTAGTTCAATAGCTTGCTAGTATCAAGCAATCACAAATCAATTTAGAACAAATGTTTCCCTTAATTTTGTTGTACATAAATAGCATGTCTTTAATATGTGAACCAATGATGCTCGTAATGAAGTATTACTAATAATCAATTACTCTGGAAACTTCAGGAGAGGCTTATCATGAGATATCCAATCACCATTATAGACATTTGAGCAAGTCAGCCGTGCAATCCAGCGACTGCCAAACTTCCTGTGTGCGAGCAAATGACACACGCACACTATCGTCGTTCAGACTCACCACTTCACTGAGCATTCACACTCTCCCTTGGGAAGATGGCCGGCTATGTTGGAGGCAGCTATGATGGTCACCACAAGACCCTTCTTGGCAGATGAGTACTCCAGGCGGAGGTGGATGGAACCTCGGTCCACCACTATGGCGTCCGACCTTGGCACCTGCTCAACAACAACAACAACAACAACCAAATGAACAATTTGACTTTACCTATTATTTTATTTCAATGATTGGTTTGTTGGAAACAAGAAGGAAGGGATGGAATGGAAGGAGACAAGAATTCAACACAACTTGTTCTCATGCTGTTTCAAGCGTGACCTTCGACAAATTATCACCCAAGATTAAACACCACGATTCTGTGCTGCTGTAAAATAGATTTGTTGCCCGTGCTACAACCACACTCGTCCAGCTGAGACTCACACTTTTGTCATCTAGCAGTCGCCTGATGCATATCTCATGCGTGCTCGTGTGGAGGACTTCGTACAAGTTCACTTGAGTGGCTCCAATTAGATCATCCTTACTGAAGTCATCGTAGTCCATAACAACAACACTGTAAACAAACAATAATACAACACAATCATAATTATTAATATTTAAAATACCTAGCACCTCATAATGATGGAGATTACATGGGAGCGTGGCATGCTGAAAGAAGATACACTTGAAATACACGATGCAGAGGGCATGGCTGTACATGTGTAAGTCAATAAACACTGTAATTAGGTTTGAGGTTGTTAACCAACAAATGGCCAAGTAGCAGACAAGTTCCATTGAATTGACATATCAAATATTAAAAATCATTTATAAAGCTTTTTCTTTTCTTTCCTTGAACAGATGACTTACTATGTTTAGTAATGGACCATCAATTCCCTCGGGTTTGGTTGCTAATTTGTGGCATGCTATGCAAGTGAGCTCCACCCACACAGCTGACATGCACTGTGCAGCTTAGCAAAATGTATAGTAAATTGATATGTCATTAGGTTCCGTACCCACAAAACAAATTTGGTTATCCACAAAACACTGCACCAGTTGATTAAGGTAAGCTATTGGAGCAGCAGCAACAACAACAACAACAACATAACATAAATAAACTTCATGCACAAATTAGGATTGTATCTTCCATTTTCATTGTTTTTGCTGCGACAGATTGGTCATCACTGGGAGAATGCACATTATGAAACCTAACCTCCTATTTGAAAGTCTGTCCCTTGTTTTCAATCCATACTGCTGGGACTTACCAAAGCTTTTTCTTCTCCATTGCCTCGGCATTGATCTCAGTGAAGGAGAAGGTCTCATCAAAACGTGGATTCAGGTTCTTTGGGACCACCTTAGTCTGGAACCGGTGCTACAAGAGAATGACATAAGATAGTGGACCTTTAATATTCCCTAGAAGTCTTGTGTCAACAATTCCTTGAAAAATTCCTAGCTAAGAATGCACTACACAACCGATGCCATATGCAAGGTACTCATTATGTAGACTAAGGAAAGAATCACTGTAAGACACCTGTAGTTTATATATCTTAATCACAAAAAGTGGCAGTGGAATGTTTGGCATGCCGTGGCCCTTTGCACAGGTATCAGTATGACATTACTCCCTACACATGTATCATCAGAACACATGTATCACATCACCAAGTCTGTATTAAAACTTACCCTCTTATTCCCAGGCTGGAGGAACAGGTTGACGTACGGGTCTGACTTGCCATTGCTGTCCATTGCTCTGAGACCCTGCAAAGCATGACAAACGAGATTAGTCAGTGTTCTCCCACATCAGACAGACACAGATTGGGAAGGGCGTGCTGCCACATGCTTTTCATGCATCAGACACTTGGCACTGACACCAGATATGTGGCATTTTAGTTAATTGTGAATACAGGTGTAACTAGCTTTCATCTGCAGATGGTAAGTTCATTAATAGTGCTTTAGGTTAGTAAAGTGGCGTAGTGGCATGCAATAGCTACCTGCATTGCTCAACAATCACGACCTATATATAATATTGTTTAGCTAAGGTAAATCACTGCACAAATTGTCAGGCATGCACTCCACACTCGTACAATATTGAATGAACATGCAGGTCAAAGCAGTGTTTATTGGACTTTTAATCCCACTTCATTGTGCGCAAGTTGCGGACTAAATTGTGATAGATACCTTGCATCCGTGAACGGTAACGGCAAGAGTAGCGGCAGCTTCTGAATACTGCAGCATCATTCGGACGGATCCAAAGGAACCTGTGCAAATAAAGACAATTTCACAGCGCAAGCACATGCACGCTGCAGCATCAACGTACCTAAGCTATGCGCCCGTGGAAATTATCGGAATTATCAACCCTACCCCGCGTGCTTACTACCTACACGCAATTATTGCCAACGCTAGCTCTGGGTAATTAATTGTCTAAGCGCTCAAGTCAACACGCAGCTTCTCTCTAGGACCGGCATGGTGGAGTTCGACAGCTCGTAGTATCGCTTCACCTACAGGACTTATTCTCCATATGAAGACCTTTTACCTAATCACACACCCCACATCAAAGTCTCTATAGAGTTACTTGACATCACACTTGACTAAACACAACCAATGAAACAACTACAAAATCTACCAACTGTAAAGTATACAATAAAAGTTGTAATAAACAAAATTGGACAGATGGTTAGAGATAGGGAGTGAGAGACCGGCCAGTCTCTCACTGGTTCTCACCATCTGCTTTCAATTTGGAAACGCTGCCAAGCTCTCCACTCTCAGTTCTGCTAGAGACTGCCTTGGCACGAGCTCTGTCAGCAGCAGTGAGAGCAGAGGATCGCGTCCTGGAGCGCCTCTGCTGAAACTCTCCTTCTGCGGGATCTTCAGTGTTGTCAGGTGAGAAACTCTCCACAGCTGATCCTTGAGGTCTCTTCCTAATCACCCGGGAGCGTGCCCGAGGCCGTGTGACCACTGGACCTACTTCTTCTTGCTGCTGCTGCTGGTCCTGCGACTGCTCTGACTGGCCTTCTTCTTCTTCTTTGTCCATTCTCGGGCGAGGGAGAGGTCTCTTATTGTGTCTGCTTGCGTTCCTGCGAGACAGAGAAGACGGTCTGTTGAACCCGTGAGAAGGAAATCCGTCAGCTTCAACGGTATCCTCGACAGCTGCTGACTTGTTGGATGTGGTGTCCCTGGGTTTCTGTCTGTCAAAAGAGAACGACGATTGCTTGCCAGTGTCTACTGAATCCGTGGAGCCAAGACTGGAAGGGGATGCCATTCCACTATCCACGTCGTATGCGGCGCTGTGTTCCGATGTCACTGAGCTTCCCACGGAGGTAATGCTGCTCTGTTTGCCAGCATCGACAAGCATGGGCAGATTGCCTCCCAGGTTAGACCCCGAGGATAAAACCGAGGCTTTCGTGGAGGGTTTTCCAGGCTTTTCAGGCAGCGGAGGAGGAGCAGCACCACTGGGTGGGAGGGACCGAAGTTGGCGGGGGGCATGAGGTGGTGTAGCTGAAGAGTTGACGGAGGAGGTGTCTTGAGAAGGGGAGACGGTTGGAGATGGTTTAGGAGCAGATCCCCGAGGGACTAGAGGAGGAGAGCCTGAAGACGGAAGGTCTGGGAGAACCTTCCTTCTATTCGGGAGAAATGGCTTCGACTCACTCTTTGGTGGAGAATCCTTTCCCTCATCTCCTCCAGTTGGTTTAGCCACAGCATCCCCAGAACCAGACCTGACTGCCACTTTCAGAGGACTTGAGTGCAGACCTTCCAGAGAAGGCTTCACATCTGATCTTCCAGCCTTGTAAGGACTCCTTTTCGGACTCCCCATTTGGAATTCACTCCCAGTATTGTCGCTTTCCTTGCCCATGACAAGCCTGGTATCTTTAGGCAAGGTCCTTGTAGCTGTTTCTTTCTCAGGAGTCTTCTTTGCTCTCTCTAGACTGCTAGATTTTACTTTTCTAAATTCGCTATCCACAGTCTTGCGAGCTTCTATCACCGGCGGTGGCTTGGAAGGAGATGCAGTGGGCTTTACTCTCTTGAATTCGTCCTCTTGTATTTTGGAGGCTTCGATCACAGGTGGTGGTTTCGAAGGAGGAGAAGTCTGTTTCACCTTCTTAAACTCGTTTTCTGAAGGCTTGGCAGACCTTTCCACAACTGGAGGAGGTTTTGAAGGAGGAGGAGCACTCTGCTTCACCTTCTTAAACTCATCATCAAACGGCTTGGTACTTATTTCCACGACTGGTGGACGTTTTGAAGGAGGGGATGCAACAGATTTCACTTTTTTAAACTCGTCTTCATTCCCCACATCCGCTGGAAGTGACTTTCGAGGAAGACTGGAAGTTTTCACTTTCTTGAATACGTCATCTGTTGGCTTGGACTCATTCACTGGTGGTGGTTTTTGAGGAGGAGGAGCAATCGACTTCACTACTTTTTTAAACTCGTCTTCATTCTTCAGGTCTGTAGGAAGAGACTTCCGTGGCAGGCCACCCATTTTCTTGAATTCATCAGCCGTCTTGGACTCGTTCACCGGAGGAGGTTTCTTGGGCGGAGATTTGACTTTTTTAAACTCCTCAATGAAAGCCTTCGTCTCTTCTCTTGCTTCAGGTTTGGTCTTGCCGGCCTGAGGACTGCGGGTTCTCACAGCGGCTGAATGGCTGTCTTTGGAGAGTGCAAAAGCATCTCCATGCGTGGAGACTTGGATGGACTCAGAGTCAGCGGAGGAGGAGGCTACAGGTACCTGGCGAATCACCCGCTTCTTGGGGGAGTCGTTCTCGCTGTCGGGAGTCGAGTTTCTGTGAGCCTGCGACACGATGGACCGAGAAGGAAACGCGGACACCTTGATGGACGGCACGGCACTACTGGCCTCCCGGTCGGCCACACCCATCTCGGTATTGCTCGAGGGAGATGTGCTGCGCGAGTGAGGTGAATTGGATCTAGAATTTGCCCTCTCTTGGGACTTCAGCAGACGGCCACGCCCAGCTCCTGTCATTCCACCCTTGCGACTGAGATTGGCCTTCCTCGAGAAGTTCCTGGTCTTGAGGCTGGTGGAGAAGCTCCTCTGATCCTCAGAATCTGACGAGGATTTGGTACCTGCATTAAAGGCGGCTTCAAGCTGCTTGGCCTTGGGCGTGGAAAATTCCGGTATGGGAGAGGTTCTGCGGTTCAAGCTGGGAGAGGCATCAGGAGAACGGTTGAACTGCAGCCGAGACTTGCTGGCGGCAGATGAATTGAGAACATCATCCTCATCGTCATCATCAGATTCTTCGTCACATTGGTACGGATTTACAAGGAGCGTGCTCTCACCTACACACAACAAACATAATTACATACATTATTAATAATCGACGTCAACATTTTAACTATGTCAAGTTTCCTAGAACATTTCTAACGAGAGGTATTAGTTGGAAAACTATAACAAATGTATCCTCTTCACTATTTCAGTCCACTTTCTCAGAAATTCAAATTGCTATTAGGGAAAAAAAATCTCACAAGTGTCACATTTCAAACGAAATGCTCATTATCCGTCAACTGCTGATATGCTTTGTAATATATCAAGTTTCTTTAGTGAAACAAAATAGATGGGGCAAGATGATGGAGGGTGAGAGGAGGGGAAGGGAAGGAATTTTATCTTGTTGAATCATAAAACTTACGCTTTCTTCCAATGGTGTACTTTGTGGTCTGCAAAAACAAAACAAAAAGAAAGGAACTATAAATAATACATATACATACAAATGTTATGTTAATTTCAGTCTAGAACAAACATTTTTATTAACTAATGAACCATAGAAAACTTAATTTTAAAAAGATACATTTTGGAGAAGAGATAACCTCTATCACTCCCATCTGCTCATACAGAGACTGAGCTAACACAATTAATACTAAACCCCCACACACAGCAATCTGCTTCACAAGGTAACAGCCTCTAACTCAGCATCCTAATTCCTGGAATCCTGGCTCAGAATAATACCCCAACAGTGTCAGGCTTCCATAGCGGGAAAGAAAAGACACAGTCAGTGGAGGTTTAGGAGAGGTTGGAATGATACACTTGAGAGAATGGGCAGTCAGTGGGGCAGTGGCAAGATAAACAAACTGTTATTAGCCATTGTAATGATTCAATATAGACTAAATATAGAGTTTCCTGCATGCAATAAAATGAGGAAAGAAGTTGTATACTATCTCTCACACAAACTCATTGAAGAATGAATTACTGCGGAGACAGGAAATCCAAAGAATCCAGAGTGGCTGGGCAATAGAGTGGGAGTGGAGCCTCGTTAACTAACTCTAGTTAATATTCATTTGTTTTTTTGGCAAGCATTCTTTTAATTCACTGGCACACACACACAAACATACCCACCTAGTCATCAATCATCATACTCATGCAGACAGGCTGGCCTGACAGTTTTAGGAACACAAAAACTATCACTGAACATGAGAAGTCTTAGTTACAAACATTCCTGCTGCCTTAACAAGTGATCCAACACATGTGGAGTGAATTAGGACTGAGATTTCCAGTAATTACACATGCACGCACGCACACACACACACACACACACACACACACACACAAACACACACCTTGACTTGCTGCTGTTGTATCTCTTCCAAATCCTTCTCAGGGATAGATACAGCTGGCACAGAATGGTCCAACCACGCCCCACTCTTCTTCCACAACTAATTATACACACAATTAGTAGTCAACACATGCTAGTATGCCTGCTTGATGTGCTTGCATTCGTGTGATGTCATATCCTGAAAGAACCAGGGCTGCCAGTGTTGTGCTGAAAACAATAAAGTGAAGAATTGATCAACTGCTCACCTCTCTCTCTTCATAGCAGACCGTACACAACATGCGATCATGTCCGCTGACCATCTTACACACATTCTTACACCTGCTGCACATAACCTGCACACACACACACACACACACACACACAGGGTATTGAGAGTCGCATCACTTGAGTCGCATCACTTCATTAAGTCTAAGGTGAAAAAATTAAAGCCTCATACTTGAATACACACATCAGTTTACATAGTATTTTACATTGATAAATTAAAAAAAAATGCACATGAACACACAGTAAGATTTCTTTTCAATCTTAAAGCACTCATTATTGAAGTTACTAGACACAAATAGTCGTAGTGTTTTCAGGTGAACATCTCCTGAACTTTCATCACGTTGATATGGGGTTGTTTTTCTTTCTAATTACACATCAACTAATTAGCCAGTTCATGAAAAACATATTTACTCGTTTAAGTATAAAACGAACTCTCTGACACTCTTCTCATCAGCAACATCTTATTGACGATGCACGAAACTACAGAAAATAGCTAATTTATTAAATACCAAAACATTTGCACTTCAAGCAAAGTGTGTGCATCTCGGCAAACAGGATATTGAAGTAAATAGCATAGGACTAGTTTCTATGAGTAATGAGTGAATCAGGAGAGACCTCACTATCTACAACACAATAACAAATATCTCAGCATCTCTATTGAAACATGTCATCAACTGTGTATGCACTAATAAATAAGATAGGAATAATAAGCAGTTATATAAAGTAGAGTAACCCCTCCTTCCCACTCCACACCTGAGTGCTTCCTCACTAAGCTACATGAGACGACATTAAGTTATAAACATGAAAACAAATCATTTAACAAGACTGACTGGTGTCTGTGTGTGTGTGTGTGTGAGTTTAGTAAAGAAACAACATCATTCAATACATTGCCCAGTCCATAACTGTAACATCTTGGGATCCAAACCCTGTAAATAATATGTAAGTGGTCAGTGGTTGTATCATTAGTCATACTCGGGAATACAACAATGGCAGGATACAATTAATAGCCCTCACGAACACCACATGCACATTAAACTACCAGGGCTAAGGATTTTGACGATCCCTTACCAACTGACAGTCCTGGCAGTACTGAATGGGTTCCGGTCTATTCGACCTCTGGCTGGTGAAGTCACGGTTGCAGATACGACACGTGGACACACCGTCGCCACGGCAATTATCCACCATTTGTTTATGCTTCAGTATCAGCAACCTGCCAAACCAAAGGGGAAAAAATAGCAACTAAAAGTAACCACTGCAGCACCAGCACACAAAATAGGAATCACTAGACCAGTGAGGTACACCATTAGCTCTAAGACTATGCCACCCACCCCCTCTCCAAGAAAAGGAATAATTAAAAAAAACCCTACTTGGTGGTTTCAGCATATCTAGCTACAGCATTTCCAGGAAGAGTAAAGTGGCATAGGCATGTAATCAATTAGCAGGTATGTTCCTGAACAAATTTCTGACAATATAACGGAATATTAAATTCAGTCATCAGTAGTGCAGTAGTGGAAGTGGAGAACTCGTCAACTTGTTGGTACAGTAACTTCAGTCCTGACGGCTCCTTCCCAACTCAAGTCTGAAAGCTCCTCCCAGCTCAAGTCTGTACCTTCTCTACCTACTCCACTCTATTACATTCCTCAGAGCCATGGAGTAGTAATTTAACTGTTCAAATCTCCTCCTCTATTTATTTTAATTACAGGAATTACAAGGAAAAGCATCACAGCCACAAAATGCAAGTATACAAAAATTTAAAAAGTTTATTAATTATTTTTTTAAACAAAAAAAAACAAAAAAAAAACGTTGTGAAGTAAATAATAAATAATGGTCAAGTGTGTCTCGACATTACAATGCAACATGTGG
>WLWD01004024.1_pt1 | contig 25438 bp, 25 predicted proteins | sample 6712731 | NCBI WGS metagenome assembly WLWD01 (sample SAMN12718690, study PRJNA576275) | sponge metagenome | isolation source: marine sponge | host: Mycale hentscheli | place: New Zealand: South Island, Marlborough, Capsize Point | collected 2014-11-01 | reverse complement strand
CTAAGTCAATTGATAGTATAACCAACTAAATCTAAGTCAATTGATAGTATAACCAACTAAATCTAAGTCAATTGATAGTATAACCAACTAAATCTAAGTCAATTGATAGTATAACCAACTAAATCTAAGTCAATTGTTAGTATAACCAACTAAATCTAAGTCAATTGTTAGTATAACCAACTAAATCTAAGTCAATTGATAGTATAACCAACTAAATCTAAGTCAATTGTTAGTATAACCAACTAAATCTAAGTCAATTGATAGTATAACCAACTAAATCTAAGTCAATTGTTAGTATAACCAACTAAATCTAAGTCAATTGATAGTATAACCAACTAAATCTAAGTCAATTGATAAGTCAGTTGATAGTATAACCAACTAAAACTAAGTCAGTTGATAGTATAACCAACTAAAACTAAGTCAATTGATAGTATAACCAACTAAATCTAAGTCAATTGATAGTATAACCAACTAAATCTAAGTCAGTTGATAGTATAACCAACTAAATCTAAGTCAATTGATAGTATAACCAACTAAATCTAAGTCAGTTGATAGTATAACCAACTAAAACTAAGTCAGTTGATAGTATAACCAACTAAATCTAAGTCAATTGTTAGTATAACCAACTAAATCTAAGTCAATTGATAGTATAACCAACTAAATCTTCTACATGATATGAAGAAACTGAAAACTAAATAAATCTTCTAAGAGAATTTGGGAAAAAAATAAAACTAAGCATTCAAGATACCTTTTTAGTATAAATAAGAGTCTGGAATCTAAAACAACACTGATCAGAATCAGTAATGACATAGTTTAGCCATTGTAAGTCAAACATGAGCCAATAGTGGGTGTGATTGCAAAGTAAAAAAATCATCCCCTGTAAAGTTGTCTAGATCAGCCACTGAATGCCATTTGTGTCCTGAGTTTTTTTTTGCAAGTGCATATTCCAGCATTGTATAGAAATGAAGACATGCACATTTCCACTATTGAAATGACCTATAGACACACTGTTTTTTTTTATGCTCACAAAAATGTACTCTACATCTTCTATCAATATACCCTATATATTTATAAATGTACCTTATATCTACTATAAATGTATCCTATATCTTCCATAAATGTACCCTATATCTTCCATAAATGTACCCTATGTCTCCTATAAATGTACCCTATATTTTCTATAAAGGTATCCTATATCTTCCATAAATGTACCCTATTTCTATAAATATGTACCCTATATTTTCATAAATGTACCCTATATCTTCTATATGTACCCTAATTAAGTAAAATTGCTCTTTTATTTATAGTGTAAACAACAACAGCAAAATAGATAACATATTGTGTGACCACGACACAATAGACGTGCTCTAAATTTCCTAGCGATTGCATTCAGCTCAGAGCAACAATATAAGCTATCACCATGTGTTGCACGCGCGGAGGTATAATGCGCGCTAAAGGGCGCGAAAGGTTGGTTCGGTAAGATGAAGATTACGACAATGGTACGTTTGCTCCACGAGCATTGTGAACTTTGACCTGAATGGAGTAGCCGAAGAAAATTTCCCGTTTTTTTTTATGTTTCCCTGATAACGCAGGAGTCTTTGATTAGTGGGTGATAGCCATGGCGACTCCTGTCCAACCCATACTCTACAAACAGCAGTATCCTTTCCCTCCTTTTCAGCCCTTATCAGAAGACAAGTTGCAGGAGAAAGGTACAGCCTTTACTGACAGGCACGGCATCTGTAGTATGGTGTGTTGTGTTGTGTGTTGTAGCAAGGAAATGGCAACAGCTCAGGAGCAAGAGATATGCAGAAAAAAGAAAATTTGGTTTTGTGGAAGCTCAGAAGGAAGATATGCCTCCTGAGCATGTGCGGAAAATCATCCGTGACCATGGAGATATGACTCATAGGAAGTTTCGCAATGATAAGCGTGTCTATTTGGGGTATGTAGTGCAAGAAAATATTCAATAAGATGTAATTATCTATATTTCATTGCAGAGCACTGAAGTACATGCCACATGCAGTGTTGAAGTTATTGGAGAACATGCCAATGCCATGGGAACAGATCAGAGATGTGCCGGTACTTTACCACATCACTGGAGCCATCACATTTGTCAATGAGATCCCTTGGGTAGTGGAGCCAGTTTATATTGCTCAGTGGGGGTAAGAAGCTGTAGTGGGGGTAGTGGCATGATGCAGATGCATGTACTGAAGAATATGTGTGGGATGAAGATGTTGGGGTGAGGGAATGGAGGCTATCAGAATGTACAAAGCAAGGGGGAGGGGGGGGGGGGGGGGGGGGGGGGGCAGGATAGTCACCGGTAAAGGGTGTCAGTGTAGTCACTGGTAAAGGGTGTCAGGTAGTCACTGGTAAAGGGTGTCAGGGCAGTTACTGGTAAAGGGTGTCAGGGTAGTCACTGGTAAAGGGTGTCAGGTTGTCACTGGTAAAGGGTGTCAGGTTGTCACTGGTAAAGGGTGTCAGGTTGTCACTGGTAAAGGGTGTCAGGGTAGTCACTGGTAAAGGGTGTCAGGGTAGTCACTGGTAAAGGGTGTCAGGGTAGTCACTGGTAAAGGGTGTCAGGGTAGTCACTGGTAAAGGGTGTCAGGGTAGTCACTGGTAAAGGGTGTCAGGGTAGTCACTGGTAAAGGGTGTCAGGTTGTCACTGGTAAAGGGTGTCAGGTTGTCACTGGTAAAGGGTGTCAGGGTAGTCACTGGTAAAGGGTGTCAGGGTAGTCACTGGTAAAGGGTGTCAGGTGGTCACTGGTATCGTACTGGTAGGCATCGAGTAAAGGGAGAGATCAGGTAAAGGGAGACACTAGGTAGTAAAGGGTGACACTAGGTAGTAAAGGGTACATCGGTTAAGGGAGAGAGGGTAAAGGGTGACATCAGGCAAAGAGACATTGGTAAAGGGTAAAATTGTTATAATCATGTGTGTTTACTATGCATGTATGTTGCTAGGACGATGTGGATTATGATGAGACGAGAGAAGAGAGATCGCAGACACTTTAAGAGAATGCGTTTCCCTCCTTTTGATGATGAAGAGCCTCCGCTGGACTATGCTGACAACATACTGGACGTAGAGCCTCTGGAGGCTGTTCAGATAGACTTGGATCCGGAGGAGGAAGCTCACGTGCACGAATGGTTCTATGAACACAAGGGCTTGGTCGGAACCAAGTGAGTGGGTGTGGCTTGTAGCTTTCTGAGTGGGTAAGGGTCATTGAATACTATTTTTCAGTATTCATCAGTAAAACCCTGCATAGGTTGATTTTTTTATGGAGGAAATGACTTGAGTTAACTTTAGCTTATGGTGCAGTTTTAAACTCTAGTGAGCACCAGAACTGACAATATGACACTATGGTGGGGACTCTACCCCAGTCACTCAGTTATGAGCTAAAACATGTCTTACTTCAGTGTGGGGCTTACTTCAGTGTGGGGCTTACTTCAGTGTGGGGCTTACTTCAGTGTGGGACTTACTTCAGTGTGGGGCTTACTTCAGTGTGGGACTTACTTCAGTGTGGGACTTACTTCAGTGTGGGGCTTACTTCAGTGTGGGGCTTACTTCAGTGTGGGGCTTACTTCAGTGTGGGGCTTACTTCAGTGTGGGGCTTACTTCAGTGTGGGGCTTACTTCAGTGTGGGGCTTACTTCAGTGTGGGGCTTACTTCAGTGTGGGACTTACTTCAGTGTGGGGCTTACTTCAGTGTGGGGCTTACTTCAGTGTGGGGCTTACTTCAGTGTGGGGCTTACTTCAGTGTGGGGCTTACTTCAGTGTGGGGCTTACTTCAGTGTGGGGCTTACTTCAGTGTGGGACTTACTTCAGTGTGGGGCTTACTTCAGTGTGGGGCTTACTTCAGTGTGGGGCTTACTTCAGTGTGGGGCTTACTTCAGTGTGGGGCTTACTTCAGTGTGGGGCTTACTTCAGTGTGGGGCTTACTTCAGGGTGGGGCTTACTTCAGTGTGGGGCTTACTTCAGTGTGGGGCTTACTTCAGTGTGGGGCTTACTTCAGTGTGGGGCTTACTTCAGTGTGGGGCTTACTTCAGTGTGGGGCTTACTTCAGTGTGGGGCTTACTTCAGGTGGGGCTTACTCAGTGTGGGGCTACTTCAGTGTGGGGCTTCCTTCAGTGTGGGGCTTACTTCAGTGTGGGGCTGACTCAGTGTGGGGGCTTACTTCAGAGTGGGGCTTACTTCAGTGTGGGGCTTACTTCAGTGGGGTCTTACTTATTCAGTGTGGGGCTACTTCAGTGGGGGGATTATTCAGGTGGGGCTTATTCAGTGTGGGGCTGACTTCAGTGTTTTTCCTTTTTTGGGGATTCTTCAGTGTGGGGCTTACTTCAGTGTGGGGCTACTCAGTGTGGGGCTTGACTTCAGTGTGGGGCTTCTTCAGTGTGGGGCGTACTTCGTGTGGGGACGTCCTTCAGTGTGGGGTTGACTTCAGTTTGGACTTACTTCAGTGTGGGGCTTACTTTAGTGTGGGGCTAATTCAGTGTGGGATACTTACTTCAGGGTGGGGATTACTTCAGGGCTGGACTACTTCAGTGTGGGCTTACTTCAGTTTGTGGGGCTTACTTCAGTGTGGGGCTCTTACTTCAAGTGTGGGGGGGCTTACATTCAGGTGGGGCTTACTTCAGTGTGGGGGCTCTTATTCCGTGTGGGGCTTACTTCAGTTGTGGGGCTTACTCCAGTGTGGGACTACTTCAGTGTGGGACTTACTTCAGTGTGGGGCTTACTTCAGTGTGGGGCTTACTTCAGTGTGGGGCTTACTTCAGTGTGGGGCTTACTTCAGTGTGGGGCTTACTTCAGTGTGGGGCTTACTTCAGTGTGGGACTTAATTCAGTGTGGGGCTTACTTCAGTGTGGGACTTACTTACTGTATGTGTGGATGTATGTAATAGGTTTGTAAATGGGTCTACATATCGCAAGTGGCATTTAAACCTTGGTATCATGTCCAGTCTATATCGCCTTGGTAACCAGCTGATGACGGATCTGGTCGATGACAACTATTTCTATCTGTTTGACCTGAAATCATTTTTCACAGCTAAAGCTCTCAACCTGGCTATCCCCGGGGGACCCAAATTTGAACCCCTCGTGAAGGACCAGCTCATAGGGTGAGCTCTCGTACCATTGCCTTGCAATGATGCTGTATGTATGTGTGTGCAGGTGTTGGTTTTGTGTATGTATGTGTGTTACTATTTATGTATATGTATTTGTGTTACTGTATATGTGTATGTATGTGTGTTACTATTTATGTGTATGTATTTGTGTTGCTGTATATGTGTATGTATGTGTGTTACTATTTATTGGCGAGCGAGCGTAGCGAGCGAGACACTTACAGGGGTAACACAATTGAAAATCGGGGATGTTTGTGTATTTATATGTATGGACGTACGTATGTCATTTTGTACTTTGACCCTCCGTATTTTTGTGTTCGCTCCGCGTTCGACCCCGTCCCAAACTTCACTAAACAGAATCCTCCGGTTTAGCGATCATTACCCGTATCACCTTAGAAATTAAATTGTTTACCGCTTTGAATTGTTTTGCGGGTGCAGTTAAAACTCAAAAACTTATGGGAGCTCCATTTCTATTCGAGTTAGTGGCGGTGGTAAGTTAATACGCTATTTGTCACAGTTATACGCCCTACTCAACAGCATTTACTTGAAAATACATTGTCCACTAGACTTACTACGAAGGTAAGTCTTGCGTAGGTATGTTCAGTTGTGTGAAAGTATTGTGCGTTACAATTACTATTAAGAATATCACAAAGAAAAAGTTTAAATAACGTGACTTGATTTTGTTGCTTCTTTTTCAATTCAAACAGTTGCGGGGAGCGGTTACTATGGCATTGAAACCCCTTTACCGCATATAGTTAATTAAAAAACTCCGACTTTATTTTAGTAGCTTGAGTGTTAGTTGTTAAAATCAATCATTTAACAATAGTGTAGTTTAAGGCTCGCTCGCCATTAGTGCTCAAGCACACCACTAGTATGTATGTATGTGTGTTACTGTGTATGTGTATGTATTTGTGTTACTGTGTATGTATGTGTGTTACTATTTATATGTATGTGTGTTACTGTGTATGTGTGTGTATGTGTGTTACTATTTATATGTATGTGTGTTACTGTGTATGTATGTGTGTTAGTGATGAAGACTGGAATGAGTTTAATGACATCAACAAGATCATCATCAGACAGCCGATCAGGACTGAGTACCGTATTGCATTTCCATATCTGTACAACTCCCTGCCGCTGCATGTGCATCTGTCCTGGTACCACATACCATCCGTTGTCTACATCAAGACAGAGGACCCAGATCTGCCCGCTTTCTACTTTGACCCTTTGATCAATCCCATTTCTCATCGACATGCCAACAAGGTCTTTTGTTCCCTGACCCTTTTCTCTAATCCTCTATCCTTTTACCCACTATTCCTCGTGCTCACCCTTTACCCACTAGTCCTCTTGCTCACCCTTTACCCACTATTCCTTGTGCTCACCCTTTACCCACTATTCCTTGTGCTCACCCTTTACCCACTATTCTTCTTGCTCACCCTTTACCCACTATTCCGTGTGCTCACCCTTTACCCACTATTCCTCGTGCTCACCCTTTACCCACTATTCCTTGTGCTCACCCTTTACCCTCTATTCCTCGTGCTCACCCTTTACCCACTATTCTTCTTGCTCACCCTTTACCCACTATTCCTTGTGCTCACCCTTTACCCACTATTCCTCGTGCCTACCCTTTACCTACTATTTCTCTTTACTAGTCCATTGTATCCATTTCAAGAGTTAGTTTTACATGTGTTTGTGTGTGAGTATGTGTCTGCATGTGTGTTGCCACTCACAAGGATGTGTCATCATGGTTGTTGCTATGGTGATGGTTGGGTACAACTTGATGAATAGGGTGTCACATCACAACGATGATGCTAATTTGTGTTGCTATGGTAACTAATGCAGGTGGAGGAGCCAGTAATGAATGATGATGATGACGATGACTTTGTATTGCCGACATATGTGGAGCCCCTCCTGTTAGACACGCCCCTCTATACAGACAACACTGCCAATGGTATAAGTTTGCTGTGGGCACCACGCCCCTTCAATTTACGATCTGGTCGTTGTCGTCGTGCTCTGGATGTTCCGTTGGTGCAGACGTGGTACAGGGAGCACTGTCCCGCGGGCCATCCTGTGAAGGTTCGCGTGTCCTACCAGAAACTGCTCAAGTGCTATGTGCTGAATGCCCTCAAGCACAGGTCTCCCAAGTCCCTCAACAAGAAGTAAGTCCCCCATTCTCCTGGTGTGATCACTCATCTCAGGGACATACTCTATATAATGTGTGTCTATAGCTGTACATACTCTAGTGTAATGTGTCTATAGCTATACATACTCTAGTGTAATGTGTCTATAGCTATACATACTCTAGTAGTTAGTGTATCGGGTGTGTTGTGTAGGTTCTTATTTCGTTCCTTCAAATCCACAAAATTCTTTCAGTCCACCAAGTTGGACTGGGTGGAGGTGGGGCTTCAGGTCTGTCGTCAAGGTTACAACATGCTGAATTTGTTGATCCATCGTAAGAACCTCAACTATCTCCATCTCGACTACAACTTCAATCTGAAACCAGTGAAGACTCTCACTACCAAGGAGAGGAAGAAGAGCAGGTGAGACTCCGCCCATTCCCCACCCATTCACTCCACCCATTCACTCCACCCATTCACTCCACCCATTCACTCCACCCATTCACTCCACCCATTCACTCCACCCATTCACTCCGCCCATTCACTCCGCCCATTCACTCCGCCCATTCACTCCACCCATTCACTCCACCCATTCACTCCGCCCATTCACTCCGCCCATTCACTCCGCCCATTCACTCCGCCCATTCACTCCGCCCATTCACTCCACACATTCACCCCACCCATTCACTCCGCCCATTCACTCCGCCCATTCACTCCGCCCATTCACTCCGCCCATTCACTCCGCCCATTCACTCCACCCATTCACTCCGCCCATTCACTCCACCCATTCACTCCACCCATTCACTCCACCCATTCACTCCACCCATTCACTCCACCCATTCACTCCACCCATTCACTCCACCCATTCACTCCACCCATTCACTCCACCCATTCACTCCACCCATTCACTCCACCCATTCACTCCACCCATTCACCCCACCCATTCACTCCACCCATTCACTTCACCCATTCACTCCACCCATTCACTCCACCCATTCACTTCGCCATCACCCCGTCCCATTCACTCCACAATTCCACCATACCCATTCACCCCACCAATTCCACTTAACCCATTCACTCCACCCATTCACTCACCAATTCACTCCAACCATTCACTCCACCCATCACTCCGCCATTCACTCCGCCCATTCACTTCGCCCATTCACTCCACCCATTCACTCCACCCATTCACTCCACCCATTCACTCCACCCATTCACTCCACCCATTCACTCCACCCATTCACCCCACCCATTCACTCCACCCATTCACTCCACCCATTCACTCCACCCATTCACTCCACCCATTCACTCCACCCATTCACTCCACCCATTCACTCCACCCATTCACTCCACCCATTCACCCCACCCATTCACTCCACCCATTCACTTCACCCATTCACGCCACCATTCACTCCGACCATTCACTCCGCCCTTTCACTTACCCATTCACTCACCCATTCACTCCACCCATTCACTCCACACATTCACCCACCCTCATTCACTCCACCCATTCATCCCACCCAGTTACTTCACCCATTCATCCACCCAGTCAAGCAACCCAGTCACTCCCCCATGCACCCCACCCATTCATAGACACCCATCCTTCACCCAGTAACGGCCCCCTTCACTTCCACCCATTCATGCCACCATTCACCCCAATCACTCCACCCATCAATACAACATTCATGCACCCAGTCACTCCACCCTCCTCCACCCATCACTCACGCCATTCCACTCCAACCATCACTCCGCCATCAATCAACCCATCACTCCACCAATTCACTCCACCCATCACTCCGCCACCATTCACTCCGCCCATTCACTCCGCCCATTCACTTCGCCCATTCACTCCACCCATTCACTCCGCCCATTCACTCCACCCATTCACTCCACCCATTCACTCCACCCATTCACTCCACCCATTCACCCCACCCATTCACTCCACCCATTCACTCCACCCATTCACTCCACCCATTCACTCCACCCATTCACTCCACCCATTCACTCCGCCCATTCACTCCACCCATTCACTCCGCCCATTCACTCCACCCATTCACTCCACCCATTCACTCCACCCATTCACTCCGCCCATTCACTCCGCCCATTCACTCCGCCCATTCACTCCGCCCATTCACTCCGCCCATTCACTCCGCCCATTCACTCCGCCCATTCACTCCGCCCATTCACTCCGCCCATTCTCTCCGCCCATTCACTCCGCCCATTCACTCCGCCCATTCACTCCGCCCATTCACTCCGCCCATTCACTCCGCCCTTCCTTTCTCTATGTGTGTGTGTGTGTGTACATTGAATTATTGGTGGATTGTTTAACTCTTATAGCAGTCTGCTCAGCCACACCCACTGAAACATGACCATTCCATAAGCAGTAGCCACGCCCACATGATCCACTGGATCACACCCACTCACTCAGTTACCTTTGTTGTGGTATATAGATTTGGAAATGCTTTCCATCTTTGTCGTGAGGTTCTCCGCCTTACCAAACTAGTGGTGGATTCTCATGTGCAGTATCGTCTGGGCAATGTGGATGCCTTCCAGCTGGCGGACGGACTTCAGTACACGTTTGCTCATGTGGGTCAGCTGACTGGCATGTATCGCTACAAGTACAAGTTAATGAGACAGATCAGAATGTGCAAGGACCTCAAGCACGTCATTTACTATCGCTTCAACACAGTGAGGAGGGTGTGCCCGCAGTACACACTGTTGCTATGGGTGTGTGTGTGTGTGCATGTGTCTAGGGTCCAGTGAGTAAAGGTCCAGGAGTAGGTATCTGGGCACCAGGTTGGCGTGTGTGGATCTTCTTCCTGAGAGGAATAGTGCCACTGTTGGAGCGTTGGCTTGGCAACCTCCTGTCTAGGCAGTTTGAAGGGCGGCACTCCAAAGGTGTGGCTAAGACTGTTACTAAGCAACGAGTGGAGAGTCACTTTGACCTGGAGTTGCGAGCTGCTGTGATGCACGATATTGTGGACATGATGCCTGAGGGCATTCGACAGAACAAAGCCAAGACCATCCTACAACACCTCAGTGAGGCGTGGCGATGCTGGAAGGCTAACATCCCATGGAAGGTAACACTCACACATAACATCCCATGGAAGGTGACACTCGCATGTGACATTAAGATAACATCCCATGGAAGGTGACACTCACATGTGACATTAAGGTAACATTCCATGGAAGGTAACACTCACATGTGACATTAAGGTAACATTCCATGGAAGGTAACACTCACATGTGACATTAAGGTAACATTCCATGGAAGGTGACACTCACATGTGACGTTAAGGTAACATTCCATGGAAGGTGACACTCACATGTGACATTAAGGTAACATTCCATGGAAGGTACACTCGCTTGTGACATTAAGATAACATCCCATGGAAGGTGACACTCACATGTGACATTAAGGTAACATTCCATGGAAGGTAACACTCACATGTGACATTAAGGTAACATTCCATGGAAGGTAACACTCACATGTGACATTAAGGTAACATTCCATGGAAGGTGACACTCACATGTGACGTTAAGGTAACATTCCATGGAAGGTGACACTCACATGTGACATTAAGGTAACATTCCATGGAAGGTACACTCGCTTGTGACATTAAGATAACATCCCATGGAAGGTGACACTCACATGTGACATTAAGGTAACATTCCATGGAAGGTAACACTCACATGTGACATTAAGGTAACATTCCATGGAAGGTAACACTCACATGTGACATTAAGGTAACATTCCATGGAAGGTAACACTCTCATGTGACATTAAGGTAACATTCCATGGAAGGTGACACTCGCATGTGACATTAAGGTAACATCCCATGGAAGGTGACACTCACATGTGACATTAAGGTAACATTCCATGGAAGGTGACACTCACATGTGACATTAAGGTAACATTCCATGGAAGGTGACACTCACATGTGACATTAAGGTAACATTCCATGGAAGGTGACACTCACATGTGACATTAAGATAACATTCCATGGAAGGTGACACTCACATGTGACATTAGAGTAACAGTATGTGTGGGCTAGAATTATTTGTGGGTGTGGTTTAAGTGTAGTGATATGTGGGTGCGGTCGTAGGTTCCAGGGCTGCCTATTCAGTTTGAGAACATGATCCTCCGCTATGTCAAGTCTAAGGCAGATTGGTGGACCAACACCGCTCATTACAATAGAGAGAGGATTCGACGTGGAGCCACTGTGGACAAGACTGTGTGTAAGAAGAACTTGGGTCGTCTCACTCGACTCTACTTGAAGGCAGAACAAGAACGCCAGCACAACTATCTGAAGGATGGCCCGTACATCACTGCAGAAGAAGGCGTGGCCATCTACACGACCACGGTTCACTGGTTGGAGAGTCGTAGGTTCTCTCCCATTCCCTTTCCTCCTCTCTCGTACAAACACGACACAAAGCTACTCATCTTGTGCTTGGAGAGACTCAAGGAAGCGTACAGTGTCAAGAGTCGGCTGAACCAGAACCAGAGGGAGGAGCTTGGGCTCATAGAGCAGGCCTATGACAACCCTCATGAAGCTCTGTCCCGCATCAAAAGACATTTGCTGACTCAGCGTTCCTTCAAGGAGTGTGGCATTGAGTTCATGGACCTCTATAGGTAAGTTCTGGCCACGCCCCTTGTGGAAGTGGCATGTGATACTGGAATGGAGATGCGATTGATTGTCTGATTATGAGATATGATGTCATCTTGGTATCCATGGTAACTGATGGGTGTGGTGAATGTGATAGTCATTTGGTGCCAGTGTATGACGTGGAGCCTCTGGAGAAGATCACTGATGCCTATCTGGACCAGTACTTGTGGTACGAAGCAGACAAGAGACGTCTGTTTCCTCCGTGGATCAAACCAGCGGACACTGAACCTCCTCCTCTGCTTGTCTACAAGTGGTGTCAAGGTATGGAGGTAGTGCATGGTGATGATTGGTTACTGTGGGTGTGGCTTGTTGCTAGGTATCAACAATTTGCAGGATATATGGGAGACGGCAGAAGGAGAGTGCAATGTGATGATGGAGTCTCAATTAGACAAGTTGTACGAGAAGATAGACTTGACTCTGTTCAATAGACTGCTCCGTCTCATTGTGGACCATAACATAGCTGATTACATGACGGCCAAGAACAACGTGGTCATCAACTACAAGGTGGGATAGGGTGTGGGTGTGGCTTGTGGGAGGGTGTGGTTCTGAGCGGTGTGGCATAACATAGACTACATGACAGACTAGAGCATTGTGGTAATTAGCTACAAGGTGGGAGGGGCACCCAATCCTAATAGTTTGCCTACAGACGGAGTTGCCCAATGAAGTACGTTCCACTTTCAGCATTCATGTGCCTGTGGGCGTGCATGCTAAGACTAGGGCCAGGGCGACTAGTGCTAGGGCTAGGGGGACTAGGAGTTGTGTAAAGTGTGCACTGTAGTCCTGTGTGCCTGTCTACATGCATGCTAAGACTAGGAGTATTGTAGACTCTTCCCAATTTATGTCAACGAGGTTTCAGAATCCATCCTTTTAGGCGGTTCAGACTCATGGATATTTTTCTAGTTCCCCACTTTGTTGCTTCTTAATTATTTGTATGTATTTTTTGTTGGTAGGATATGAACCACACTAACTCGTATGGTGTGATCAGAGGTCTGCAGTTTGCATCCTTCATGGTCCAGTATTACGGACTAGTTCTGGACCTGCTGGTGCTAGGACTGCAGAGAGCTAGTGAAATGGCAGGCCCTCCACAGCTACCCAATGACTTCCTTACCTACCAGGATGTTGCCACGGAAGCATCACATCCCATCAGACTCTACTCCAGATACATTGATCGCATTCACATTTTATTCAGGTATTAAGTGAGGTGGGCATTATTTGGAGGAGGTGAACACTATTTGGAGGGTTGTTTTGTTATTAGTAATCAGTGTTTGATACAGAGGGTGGAGGGTAGGGGGGTGGGGCTATATTGTCAGGAGGGGGTTGGTTGTTGGATGAAATGTCATTCTGTTCAGGGAGGTGAGGTGTGAGTGTGTCTGTCTGTGTTGATTGAACAGGTTTACAGCAGAAGAAGCTCGTGATTTGATCCAGCGCTACTTGACGGAGCACCCTGACCCCAACAACGAGAATATTGTTGGTTATAATAATAAGAAGTGTTGGCCGAGAGATGCTCGCATGCGACTTATGAAACACGACGTTAACCTCGGCCGCGCTGTGTTCTGGGACATCAAGAACCGTCTCCCTCGCTCCATCACCACCGTGCAGTGGGAGGTCAGCTTTGTGTCAGTTTACAGTAAAGACAACCCAAACCTTCTCTTCAACATGAGTGGATTCGAGTGTCGTATCCTGCCCAAGATAAGGACCACCTTCGAAGAGTTCACACAGAGCAACAAGGACGGAATATGGAACCTGCAGAATGAGGTATGGAGTTACTAGGGATTCAATGAGGTATGGAGTTACTAGGGATTCAATGAGGTGTGGAGTTACTAGGGATTCAATGAGGTATGGAGTTACTAGGGGTTCAATGAGGTGTGGAGTTACTAGGGATTCAGTGAGGTGTGGAGTTACTAGGGATTCAGTGAGGTGTGGAGTTACTAGGGATTCAATGAGGTGTGGAGTTACTAGGGATTCAATGAGGTGTGGAGTTACTAGGGATTCAGTGAGGCGTGTGTGGGGTCTCGTTCTGCGCACAGACGCGAGTCGCCAACAGTTCCGGCTGGCAACGAATAGCTCGCTGCCACCAGAATCTAGCAAGAGGGCAAGCCTCACTTTGAGTTAATAATACTACGGTAAACTAGACTGAATTACAACACGTGGTGAGGGGTTTGATATACGTATCCACCTCACCACACAACCAATCAAAACGACGCACACACAAAACAACAAGTTCCTGATAACGCACAACTACAACTCAACTACAGCATGATAATGTGATACACAACATAAACATAAACTAGCTATCTCTGTTCTTGAATGTGGGCTGGCCCACATCTCCCCCCTCCTCCTTCGACAGCACGGTGACACCGACGTTGCTCCCGTCGTGGCACCTGCTTAGGTCATCCGCTACGACGTTATGATCTCCCCGACGGTAGGTGACGTCAAACTGGAACTCGGAAAGTTTCAGAGCCCAGCCATATACCCTCCGATTCTTCTGTTTCCCCGACTTGAGCCACTCCAGGCCTCTATGGTCTGTAATAATGGAAAACCTCTTCCCATATAAATAAAACGCGAAATGCTGCACAGCCTCGAACAACGCCAACCCCTCCAGCTCCTGGGCACTGTAGCGAACTTGGGCACCCTTCAGTTGCCTCGAGAAGAATGCCACCGGCTTCCACTCCTCATCTCTCCTTACTGACAGCACAGCTCCAATCCCTGATGCACTGGCATCGCTTTCCAGGCAAAACTCGTCTTCCTTGCACGGGACATTCAAACATACATGATCACATAATGAAACACACAACTTACGGAAGGCCTCCAGCATGGGGCTTGTCCACAGCACCTCCCCAGGTGACGTCTTAGCCGTGTGCGACGTCAGCAGAGACGACCACCTGTGGAAACCTCTTACAAACCTCCGATAATATCCTATGAGACCCAGGAAGGCCCTTAGTTGCTTCCTTGTCTTTGGTACTGGATGTTCTGCAATGGCCTTGATCCTTGCCTCCGGCACTTTCATCGAACCATCTCCAATTGCATGTCCCAAGAACTCCAGTTTCCTTTTCCCAAACACGCACTTACTCCTCTTGCACGTCAACCCTGCCTCTTTCAGCACTCCAAACAGTTTCCTTAGGTGCATCACATGCACCTCCCAACAACCTGATACAACCAACACGTCATCTATGTAGACTTTTGCGAAGTCTACACATTCCACAAGTACCTCGTCCATAAGTCTTTGAAATACAGACGGAGCGTTGGCCAACCCAAACGGCATCCGTCTGTACTGGTATTTCCCAAAGGGACAGACAAAACATGTCTTCTCCCTGTCTTCACTCACCACCTCCACCTGGTGAAACCCCTTTGCCAGGTCCACCTTCGACAAGACTCTACCACTACCCACTCTCTCCATCATTTCTTCTAGGCCTGGAATGTAGTATGGTTCCTTGACAGTCACCTCATTGAGCTTTCTATAGTCCACGCATAGCCTAATCCCGCCTCCCACCTTCTTCACCGGGACTAATGGCGACGACCAACAGCTACGACTACGCTCTATCACACCACACTCCAGCAACCCATCCAACTCTGCTTTAACCTCGTCCCTAATGCCCATCGGCACTGAGTAGGGAGACAGCCTTATGGGAGGGCTGTCCCCAGTGTCAATGGTCATCTTGACCCTGTCTGTGTTTCCGGGGACGTCCGAAAACACATCACCAAACTCTCCCATCAGATCCTCCAAATCGCCTTTCACAAATCCAACACATTCCTCTCTTAGCACATTCCTCTCTTGTTCCGCATCCTCCAACACTAAGTCCAACCTCCTGATGTTCGTTCTCTCTCTATACTTCTTTAGGCAGTTCACGTGTACCACCTTGGCATGTTTCACGTTCCCAACCTTCCCAATCTTATAGTTCACTGATCCCATCTTACACAACACACTAAACGGTCCCTCCCAGGAGTCTGCCAACTTACAAGACATCCCGGGTATCCTATACAACACCAGATCCCCTTCCTCAAACGTCCTCATCTTGCACCCTCTGTTGAGGTAATTCATTCTTCCCTCTCTTCCCTTGTTCATACCTAACGCAGCACAGTCACGCATGCGTTCCAATCTATCCATCAGTCCTGACACCCAATCGCACACATTTCTCTCCTTTCCTTCCACTTCAAATATCCCATGGTATAATGCATCCAGGGGCGTTCTGACCCTGAACCCAAATACTACGTCAAATGGGCTGAACCCGCTATCTGCATGGGGCATCTGTCTCAAGACATACAGTGCTAATGGTACTTGTCCTACCCAATCCACTCTATCCTCTATGCACCTGCCCAGCACTCCCTTTAACGTGCCGTGCATCCTCTCCACCATCCCGTTTGTCTGCGGGTGGTAGGGAGACGTTCTCAGCTTCTCCACTCCCAACAGTTCGCATAACTGTTTCACGACCCTGCCACAGAACTGGGCACCCTGATCGGACAACAGTTGCTCCGGTATGGCCGTCCTGGAGAAGATGCTCCAGAGGCCCTCTGCTACCGACCTAGCTGTAATGCTGCGTAATGGAACTGCTTCAGGCCACCGTGTGGCCATGCAAACATAGGTCAGGAGGAAACGACATCCTCCCTTCCCCTTGGGCAGGGGACCCACCAGATCCACCGCCACACTCTCAAACGGCTCCGTGAGCACCGGCCTCTCCACGGCGGGTGCCCTGCTTGGCTTAGCCTTGCTCTTCCGTTGACATATCTCACATCCTTTGCAATGATCTTCCACATCCTTCACCATTCCTGGCCAAAGGAAATACCTCGACACTAACTTCGCCACCTTTCCACCACCTAGGTGCCCACACATCTCATGTGCCATCTCCAGAATTCTTGATCTAAATTCCTTCGGCACCACTATTACATCAACAAACTCCTCCCACGACACGTACATGCCTCTCAGCAACAATTCCCTATCCCATTTAAACCCTCTTTCTCTTCTGGTCCCCAACTCTCTCCACGTCTTCAGACTATCGTCTGTTAGTAACTTCTCTCTAAATTCCTTCCCATCTTTGCCCCTCTCCATAGGTCCAATCTCTCTAGCCAATCTATCAAATTCCTCCTCACCCTGGTTCGCTGTCACAGACCCCAGCGCCTTGGGTTCCCCTTCCAATTCCAAGTCTTCCTCAACCTCGCTCTCCCTGCTTCTCACTTGCTCCGGTCCTTCCTCTTCCCAACTTGTCGGAGGCTCCAACTCTACCTCATCACCGGACGCTTCGTCGGACAGCTCAACTGTGCACCAGAGATCTTTCACTCCAGCGTCCTCCTCGCACTCGTCCAGCTCGGCCTCAATTCTGGCTTGGCTCCTAGTCAGCATATTGACCTTGGGCTCCTCCGTCTCTGTCTTCTGGCTCCTACTCCCGTACTCCTCTATGGCCTTTGCATATGCTGCGGCCTCCTCTCGGTCCCGCAGGTTCAGGGGAACAATACAGATTACCCCTTCTCCCTCCCTTTCATCTATCATCGCCAGGTGAGATCGCACTAGTCCTCCCACTTCGAACTTGACTATCGTACTTCTGTGGGCTCTTCGACCCCCATGTACATTGGCTACCTGGATCTCGCCACAGTCCCTGTAGCTCTCTTCTAACAACGACTTGGGCACCACCCCCACACTGGCACCCGAATCCACCAACACCTTGCACTCTGTTCCATTCACCCGACCCCAAGCAATGTTATCCTTCTTTTCCCCAACAATCACTGTCGCCACCTTGCCTCCTTCTCTCTTCAAGGGAGCACCCACCTTTTTGCTGGCGCATTCGGTGCTGCGGTGCCCCGGCTTGCCGCAGGTGAAACAGGTGATGGTCCTGGGTTCTGGCCTGAACTCAGTCCTACTGCCAAATCCCGTTCTACCCTTGTTATCCTTGCACTCTCCTGCCCTGTGGCCCTTCCCGCCACAGGAGAAACACGTTATCTCCCGTCCTCCGTAACCTTCTCGAACATCTCCTCTAAATCCTCTCCTCTCTGATCCAACCTCACCCAACCATGGCTTGTAAAAGTTGCCCTTTTGTCTACCTGCCACCCAGGTTTCCCACATTTCCCGCAATTCTTTCAGACTCTTAATGGGCTTGGTCTCCATATAGACCTTGCCCGGCTGGGGCAGCACCCGCCTGGTGACTGCTGTAGCCAGCGCCACCACACACTGTTCCAGGGTTTCACACCCTTGCAGGACACCTCTACATGTCTTAACAATGTGTTCACAGGCGTCTCCACCTGCTAAGTGCTTGAGCCCTTCCCCAGACAGCTCAAACAAGTTACGCCCGTAAGTGAGAGTGGTCTCACCTACTGTTTGTAACAGGGCCTGCTTAACAACACTGTATCCCATCTCTCCATCCCTTTCAGCAGCTACCCTGGCACACAACCTCTCCGGCAGGCGGGGGTATAGCCTCTCCGACCAGCTCCCCTCATCTACCTTACACTCCTTCAATAAACGTTCAAACTTGCATAAGTAGTCGCTCAACTCAGTACCCTCCTTGTATGACCCCAGAGCTCTCATCTTCTCCTGTTGCAGCTCCTTCAGGTCTTTCCTCTCCTCTTCTGCCCTCCTTCTTTCCAAATTCTCTTCTCTCCTTCTCTCTGCCTCTACCCGCATAAATTCCCTCTGCCTATCTTCGTCCTCCCTCCTTCTCTCTCTCTCCCTCTCTTCTCTTTCTTCTCTTCTCCGCCTCTCCTCAACCTCTCTCCTCTCGTCCCTCTCCATCATGTATCTCATGAGACTACTCAGTTCTCCCTCTTCCTTCCGAGCCATACCCTCGTCCTCACTAATTTCTCCCCCAACTTGTGTAACTCCCTCCAACCCCGAACACTCCTCTTGCCTCTCGTCCCCACTCACGTCCTCCTCTAACTCCACCTCCTGATCAGGCTTACCCTCGGCAGGTCGCGTTGGATAAGGTGATCTCTTGTGCAGCTGAGGCCGGGAATGAGGTTTGTAATCAGAATCCACAGGCGGCAATCTCTTAGGGTGCTTCTTACGAGTCGCCACGGTTCCAACGTCAGTCATAGGAAGGTGTGTGTCCGCGCCTCCCTACTGGCGACCTGTACAAATCAAACACAACAATGATAATAAAACTCAACGAAAGGAACGGTTACACGTAAAGCACTGATGCAACAAAGAAAAATAAATCACAAACAAAAATTCACAAGGTACAACAACTGTTAAGGTGGAAGCCCTGTCCAGCTGAGGTTGCTCCTCTTGCAGCCGTAGCCCAAAGGAGATGAAGCTCCACAACCGAGGTTAGGATGCTGTGATGAAGTTTTCCCGACGCCGCCTAAGCCCGTCTGGAGTGAAGTTCCACGACCGCAGTCTGGGACTGTGAATAGGGTTCCAACGCAGCCTAGGCTCGTATGGAGTGCAACGCCACGACCGTAGTCTGACTGTCTGTTCGCGTGTAGGACGAATCCTAGAGTCTTCCAGGACGAATCCCTTGTACTCTTTACTGGTCCGAAATCCCTCGCAACAAATTGCTGTGGGTCTCTCGTTGATCCTCGTAGGAATGTCTTCCGCCCAAGGATCCCACCGCTGCCACCAAATCTGTGGGGTCTCGTTCTGCGCACAGACGCGAGTCGCCAACAGTTCCGGCTGGCAACGAATAGCTCGCTGCCACCAGAATCTAGCAAGAGGGCAAGCCTCACTTTGAGTTAATAATACTACGGTAAACTAGACTGAATTACAACACGTGGTGAGGGGTTTGATATACGTATCCACCTCACCACACAACCAATCAAAACGACGCACACACAAAACAACAAGTTCCTGATAACGCACAACTACAACTCAACTACAGCATGATAATGTGATACACAACATAAACATAAACTAGCTATCTCTGTTCTTGAATGTGGGCTGGCCCACAGTGTGGAGTTACTAGGGATTCAATGAGGTGTGGAGTTACTAGGGATTCAATGAGGTGTGGAGTTACTAGGGATTCAATGAGGTGTGGAGTTACTAGGGATTCAGTGAGGTGTGGAGTTACTAGGGATTCAATGAGGTGTGGAGTTACTAGGGATTCAGTGAGGTGTGGAGTTACTAGGGATTCAGTGAGGTGTGGAGTTACTAGGGATTCAATGAGGTGTGGAGTTACTAGGGATTCAATGAGGTGTGGAGTTACTAGGGATTCAATGAGGTGTGGAGTTACTAGGGATTCAATGAGGTGTGGAGATACTAGGGATTCAATGAGGTGTGGAGTTACTAGGGATTCAATGAGGTGTGGAGTTACTAGGGATTCAATGAGGTGTGGAGTTACTAGGGATTCAATGAGGTGTGGAGTTACTAGGGATTCAATGAGGTGTGGAGTTACTAGGGATTCAATGAGGTATGGAGTTACTAGGGATTACTGGACTAGTTGAGATTACTTGAACTGAATCTTCCATGGGAAAATTGTGTTGCTAGACAGTAATTTCTTTAAGTTACCTAGGATTGTTTAGACTATAACAACGTGCCATCCACTTCTTGCCATGGTATCCAAGATGTTTTTTTTTTTAGATTGTCTCGATGTTAATGGTATCAATCATTAGTTGTCATGGTATCTCAGATGTTTACACTGTTTGTTTCCATGGTATCGAAGGTGATGATTAATATTAATTTGTGCAGGTAACCAAGGAGCGTACGGCCCAGTGTTTCCTCCGTGTGGACACTGACTCCATGGCCAAGTTTCACAACCGAGTGCGGCAGATCCTGATGGCATCTGGCTCGACTACCTTCACTAAGATAGTCAACAAGTGGAACACGGCTCTCATTGGACTTATGACTTACTTCAGGGAAGCTGTTGTCAACACTCCTGAACTACTAGACCTTCTGGTCAAGTGTGAGAATAAAGTAAGACATTACAAACAACTGAGCATGCTCAGTGATAGGATTAGAGTACATATACAAACATGATGTGTTGTTTGTTTACATTGTTGTTTGTTTGTTTGTAGATTCAAACTCGTATCAAGATAGGTCTTAATTCAAAGATGCCCAGTCGTTTCCCTCCTGTGGTGTTCTATACCCCCAAGGAGTTGGGAGGTCTGGGGATGTTGTCTATGGGTCATGTCCTCATTCCTCAATCTGACCTTCGCTGGTCCAAACAAACAGACGTGGGAATCACTCATTTCAGATCTGGAATGGGACATGACAAAGATCCGCTTATACCCAATCTGTACAGGTGGGTGTGGTTTTATCTATTCCACGCATCAAATTCTAATATTAGTTGCTATTGGTTAGGTTTGTGTGGCCGTGGGAGACGGAGTTCACAGATAGCCAGCAAGTGTGGGCGGAGTATCGACTGAAGCGACAGGAGGCCAATGCCCAGAATCGTCGTCTCACTCTAGAAGATTTGGAGGATTCCTGGGACAGGGGAATCCCCCGCATTAATACCCTCTTCCAGAAAGACAGACATACTTTAGCATATGACAAAGGCTGGCGGGTGCGCACTGATTTCAAACAGTACCAGGTAAGTGGGTGTGGCATAACTAGGGTTAGATGATGCCTGGGAGGGTGTTATGTTGCTAGGTGTGAAGGGGTGTGGTGTATAGAAGTACGATAGATAGCTCATAAATGACAGTGTCGATACAGAGAGGAAGAAGCACTGTGACTTCACTCTCCCACCAAGCTACGTTTCCCCTCTCAACAGAGTTGCCACCCCCACCCCTTTCCCCCACCCACAAGTTAAGCTTCCTCAATATTATGTAAGGTATTATTTGATGTATTGTTGGTGACAAAAATATTTTCTACAGTTCCAACTGAGTGCTCTGGTTTTAGCTGTCCAGTGACAGGCAAATCTTCATGTGGGTAGAGGAGTCTGCATATAGAAACTCAAACCCTTTAACTGTTGAAATGCACTAAATAGGACTCGTGAGATAATTTGCGTTTTGGTTAATCCATTTGTAAATTGCTGCATGGGTGTTCATTTCATAGTTTATCTACCTCTAATGTTCCTCCCTAGTGTAAGTTTCTGTATCAAACCCTGAATGGTGTGATGTGTGTGTGTAGGTGTTGAAACAGAACCCGTTCTGGTGGACCCATCAACGTCACGACGGCAAACTCTGGAATCTGAACAATTATCGAACAGACATGATTCAGGCATTGGGTGGGGTGGAAGGCATTTTGGAACACACTTTGTTCAAAGGCACATACTTCCCTACTTGGGAGGGTTTGTTCTGGGAGAAGGCTAGTGGGTTTGAAGAATCCATGAAGTACAAGAAGTTGACTCACGCCCAAAGGTCAGGGTTGAATCAGATCCCTAATCGTCGCTTCACTCTGTGGTGGTCCCCTACTATTAATCGTGCTAACGTGTATGTTGGCTTTCAAGTGCAGCTTGACCTGACTGGCATCTTCATGCATGGCAAGATCCCCACCTTGAAGATCTCTTTGATTCAGATTTTCAGAGCTCACTTGTGGCAGAAGGTTCATGAGAGTGTGGTGATGGATCTGTGTCAGGTGTATGACCATGAACTGGATGCCCTAGAGATCAACACTGTCCAGAAGGAGACAATCCATCCACGCAAATCCTACAAGATGAACAGCTCGTGTGCAGACATTCTTTTGTTTGCCACGTACAAATGGAATGTGTCCAAACCCTCGTTACTGGCAGATGGCAAGTGAGTGTGTGTGTGTGTCTAAACCACCCTCGTTACTGGCAGATGGCAAGTGAGTGTGTGTGTGTGTCCAAACCCTCGTTACTGGCAGACGGCAAGTCAGTGTTATAACATGTTCTATATGGACAAGTAGCTCTGAATGTTGACCTGCATGGTAGTCATGCAGTGCACATCCTTCACAAATGTTAGTTACTAAATATAAACATCTGTTGATTCTATTAATAGCTCATGTGCTTGTAAAAAAGCTGCTATCAATTCTCTCATGTGATGTATAATTACATGTACATGTAGAGATGTGATATCACGTGTGCATGTAGAGATGTGTTGTCACATGTGCATGTAGAGATGTGGTCATGTGTGCATGTGGAGATGTGATATCATGTGTGCATGTAGAGATGTGTTGTCACATGTGCATGTAGAGATGTGGTCATGTGTACATGTAGAGATGTGATATCACGTGTGCATGTAGAGATGTGTTGTCACATGTGCATGTAGAGATGTGTGCATGTGGAGATGTGATATCATGTGTGCATGTAGAGATGTGTTGTCACATGTGCATGTAGAGATGTGTTGTCATGTGTGCATGTAGAGATGTGTTGTCACACGTGCATGTAGAGATGTGTGTCACGTGTGCATGTAGAGATCACGTGTGCATGTAGAGATGTGTTGTCACATGTGCATGTAGAGATGTGTTGTCATGTGTGCATGTAGAGATGTGTTGTCACACGTGCATGTAGAGATGTGTTGTCACGTGTGCATGTAGAGATGTGTTGTCACGTGTGCATGTAGAGATGTGTTGTCACAAGTGCATGTAGAGATGTGTTGTCACAAGTGCATGTAGAGATGTGTTGTCACAAGTGCATGTAGAGATGTGTTGTCACAAGTGCATGTAGAGATGTGTTGTCACAAGTGCATGTAGAGATGTGTTGTCACACGTGCATGTAGAGATGTGTTGTCATGTGTGCATGTAGAGATGTGTTGTCACAAGTGCATGTAGAGATGTGTTGTCACAAGTGCATGTAGAGATGTGTTGTCACGTGTGCATGTAGAGATGTGTTGTCACGTGTGCATGTAGAGATGTGTTGTCACACGTGCATGTAGAGATGTGTTGTCACACGTGCATGTAGAGATGTGTTGTCATGTGTGCATGTAGAGATGTGTTGTCACACGTGCATGTAGAGATGTGTTGTCACAAGTGCATGTAGAGATGTGTTGTCACGTGTGCATGTAGAGATGTGTTGTCACACGTGCATGTAGAGATGTGATGGATGCTACTACCACTCAGAAGTACTGGGTAGATGTGCAGCTTCGTTGGGGAGACTATGACTCGCATGATGTGGAGAGATATGCACGTGCTAAGTTCTTGGACTATACCACAGACAATATGAGCATCTACCCATCCCCCACTGGAGTCATGATAGCCATTGACCTCGCCTACAATCTCCACAGGTAACCACACCCACATGACCACACCCACTGGGGCATGATATTGCCTACAACCTCCACATGTAACCATAGCCATATGACCACACCCACTGGCATTATAAAAATTCAGACCATGCTTACTTACTGACGTAGATCTAGATATAAATCTACTCAATTCGCTCTAGAATACTCTGTGTGTGTGTAGTGCATTTGGTAATTGGATCCCTGGAATGAAGCCCCTCATTCAGCAAGCTATGGCTAAGATAATGAAGGCTAATCCGGCCCTTTATGTACTGAGAGAGCGCATCCGTAAGGCTCTGCAGTTATACTCCTCAGAGCCTACAGAGCCGTATCTATCCTCCCAGAACTACGGAGAACTCTTCTCCAATCAGATCATCTGGTTTGTGGATGACACTAACGTGTACAGAGTGACTATTCATAAGGTAAAGGGTGGTTTAGGACTACGCGTGGTGGCCTATATCATGCATGAAGGACAGGAGATCTGCTTTTATGTGTCACATTTAGTATCCGAGTAGATAAATCAGGACTAATTAATTAAATGAGGGGGTGGGGAGGTAGTTTAATTAATGGAAAATACAATGAATGGACTGGAAAAAGAGGGGAGTGGCACTAGTCACATTGGTAAGCATGTGCAGGAACAATATTATTAGTGACTTGAGTGTGACGTGAAGTGATATATTTCGTTGTATTCAGACGTTTGAGGGTAACTTGACGACCAAGCCGATCAATGGTGCCATCTTCATCTTCAATCCTCGCACCGGTCAACTCTTCCTCAAGATTATTCATACTAGTGTGTGGGCGGGACAGAAGCGTCTTGGGCAACTTGCCAAATGGAAGACGGCTGAGGAAGTTGCTGCTCTGATTCGTTCTTTACCAGTTGAAGAGCAACCCAAGCAGATCATCGTTACTCGCAAGGGAATGTTGGACCCCCTGGAGGTTAGCACCCTTGACCTATGACCCCCTGGAGGTCTGTATTAATTATATTCATTATTGTTTGTTGTTGTAATTGTTGTTGTCTTCATTGTTCAGCACGTCTAATTCCTGTGAATTTATGTTGCATGTGGATTTAGAGTTAAGGATGACTTTCTAGAGCAATGCTTTTGCTTCAGATAGGGGATTTATATTTTTCTGTGTTTGTAGGTGCATCTGCTGGATTTCCCCAACATAGTTATCAAGGGTAGTGAATTGCAGCTGCCCTTTCAGGCATGTCTGAAGGTAGAGAAGTTGGGAGATCTCATTTTGAAGGCCACAGAACCTCAGATGGTCCTCTTCAATCTCTATGATGACTGGCTCAAGAGCATCTCTTCCTATACAGTGAGAACAGCAACTAGTACATGACTTTTATATCTAGCTGGACAACTAGTACATGACTTTTATATCTAGCTGGACAACTAGTACATGACTTTTATATCTAGCTGGACAACTAGTACATGACTTTTATATCTAGCTGGACAACTAGTACATGACTTTTATATCTAGCTGGACAACTAGTACATGACTTTTATATCTTGCTGGAC
>WLWD01004887.1_pt1 | contig 25461 bp, 14 predicted proteins | sample 6712731 | NCBI WGS metagenome assembly WLWD01 (sample SAMN12718690, study PRJNA576275) | sponge metagenome | isolation source: marine sponge | host: Mycale hentscheli | place: New Zealand: South Island, Marlborough, Capsize Point | collected 2014-11-01 | reverse complement strand
GCAGACATTTTACAGCTAGCAGGCACACCTGCCCTACTAAACCACGCTCAAAGCAACATCCCATGGTCAAGACTTTTCAATCACCACACCCCCTCCTCCCCCTATCAAAACTACAACTGCCACTCCCACCCTCACAGCCACGCCCACTCACACTTGGCCAGCAGGAAGTCCCTAAAGGCACGGCTGTTTTTGAACTGTCCTTTGTACGGTAAAGGGGGACCAAACTCGGGGACGCTCTCAGCCGAGTATATGACAAGGTGATAGCACTCAGTCACATGGTTGTACGAGACCAGAGCAAAGATGTGGTTGAAGTGAGAACGCATGCAGCTGGGGTCAAAGTCCTCCAGCGCTGATCTGTAGGCATCCTCAGGATCTGTGTCGTAGTCCATGAATATAATTACGACGATATCGTTACCAATGTGACGCTTTCTCTCCAACTGCAACACATAGACACGGGCGATGGAATATACATATATAATAGTACAGCATTGTCATGGCAACCAAATGTTGACACTAAAGTAGACTCCACATTTCCATGTCAACTGAAACTACTCCAGAATGTGTACGCCATAAGAAGTCGCTCCTTCATCCCATAAAAAAATGATTCAGAATAAAGCGTGCTACTACAGACCACCTGGAAGGTTAACCACAATTGAATCTCAGTTGTGGTCAAATGAGTAGAAATTATTGTTGCCTAGCAACATCTCCCACGCACCGTGGAAGCATATTTGGTATTAGACCGTGGCTTATTTAGATTCTCTGCGAATGAAACGAGTAATGAAATTAGCAATTTGACAAGATCTCTATAGGAAAAATGTCCACTCGCCATGGCAACTAGCACACGCCCATTGCTATACCTTGCCAGAAACTTGTGCCCACACACTCACACACAAAACATCCCATAGCAACTGAGGTGGTACGATGTATCACACGCGCGCATACCACATAATCGTGAACACACACACACACACAGAATGAAGCCATTAGAGACTACACACACCTCTATGGACTGCACACACCTCTATGGACTACACACACCTCTATGGACTGTAAAAAAAAGCAATCAATCTCGACAGAATGAGAATCATTAATTAAAACTAGTATTTCTTTATTTATTACTACAACTAATACCAGCTGCACTGGCTCTTAGAAACACTGTCAAGTTGTTGGGATAGACAAAACTGAAACTGAAATGAACAGATAACTCAACTCCATAGGAAATGTACAGGAATGCACAAATGAAAGGGCGTGGTCAAGCAATTCTTGGTGTATGCTCATGCTACTATCACATTTTGAGTGTTCGATTAATTGAAGTGATTGGATAATTGAAGTTCAGGAACTGACTAAAGTCAAACTCTATCTAGTCAAAGATATTTAACATAAAAAAAAACTAAAAAAGGTGGCAAGAATTATATACAATGCGGGCAAATCGATTGTCATGCTATAAAAACAACAACAACAACAAAAAACAGCATAAAATTATCACATGACCTCATCTAACATCATGTGACTAACATGTGATAGGACCAACCTGCTGCTGGTTTCCGGCCGTGTACGGGAGCAGAGTCGACACGTGGAACATTATCTCATGTCCTTCAAATGCCGTATACACCGAACTGAGCCCAGTCGAGTCATCTAATACACACACACACACACACACATACACACTCATGAACATCATACTAACACACACACACACACACACACACACACACACACACACATGAACATCATATAAACACACACACTCGAATATACATACAGAAACACATACAAATACAAACTTGCATGCAAACACACATATATACACATGAATATACATACGACACATAAACACACATACAAATACACATGAACATCATATAAACACACACACACACACACACATGAACATCATATAAACACACACACTCGAATATACATACAGAAACACATACAAATACAAACTTGCATGCAAACACACACACATACACATGAGTATACATACGACACATAAACACACATACAAATACACATGAACATAAAAGAACACACGAAAGTATGTACAAACACATACAAACATACAAATACACAAACACACAACAGAGCAAGTTGGAGTTGTGGTGAGGACATACTTAACTGCTAGCATTGCCCATCAGTTAAAGTGGTGGAGACGTTCTATTTACATGCATGCATGTCCGTTACGTGTGTTAGTTAGAAAGCACGAGTCATGCGTTTACATTCAGCAGTTGCAATTTTGTCAAAATCACTCATCACATGCCAAGACAAAACATTCCAAACATTTGAAATAAGCAAACCTTTTACCAGATAAACACCTGCTTGTTGGTCAAAGGTCAACGCAGTTCGACTCCTTTGGCAGTCGTCTGCCTGCTAGTGGGAGTCGATTAAAACTAATATAGTACCTTCGTTGTGTATTTTGCTTAATTTATTAGAAAAAAAATGTGCTTTCTAAAGCAAATAATTAACTCAATTAAATATTACAGACACAATTAAGGGTCGATGCACGCTGACGTGAAAAACATGTTGACTGGTGGTTGTACATGTACGCAAGAGACCACACCCACTTACTCTTGCAGTCCAGGCCTCCTCTGAACTGCTCCCACCCACGCAGTTGCACCTCGTCTCCCAGCAGCTCCAGGAACTGTTGGAGTCTCTCACTGCTGTACTCTAACAGATCACACAGAATGGAGGCAGAGTGGGCCAGGGAGGAAAGAACACCAGATTCAATAGCATGGACATTTTGTGTCAAGTCAGACAGCTTGTTCACACCTTTACCGACACATGCTCACACCTTACCAATAAGGAAGTGCACTCCACCCTCATTCAAGTCATAATAGTAATAGTAGTCACAACCCCATGCATGACATAATAATAATGGAGACGCCATTTTATAACTAAGTACGGAATCTGAGCTTATTTAATCACTAGCGATGGACTTGTAGATTCTGTAAAGAAAAGGGATAAAGATACAGACATCAAAGAATAGTACAGTACATTACATGCATAGGTTTAAAGATATGGAGAGATTATAAGAAAAACACTTGTTTTTCAAAGTTTTATTGGTTTATGTATATATATAATAATTACCAGTCTACACTATACTAGGTCACCTCCAACTATCAAATAATGAATGAAAACCTTTTCCTTTCCAAATTACTACATCATTATATATAAACCAATATAATCTCTCCATATCTTTAAACCTATGCATGCAATGTACTGTACTATTCTTTGATGTCTGTATCTTTATCCCTTTTCTTTACAGAATCTACAAGTCCATCACTAGTGATTTAATAAGCTCAGATTCCGTACTTAGTTATAAAATGGCGTCTCCATTATTATTATGTTATGCATGGGTTGTGACTACTATTACTATTATGACTTGAATGAGGGTTGAGTACACTTCCTTATTGAAGCTACTGTTTCCATACAAACATTTTAGAATTTCCTCTACTTTGAACCTTTGCAGGATAACAACATATACATCAGTATTGTTAGCATTACGGGTTTCCTTCCCCCCCCCCCCCCCCCCCCCCCCCCCCCCCCCCCCCCCCACCCCCGGGATGGGCGGTGGTCAAATAACTTACGATTGCAATACATTTCATATCGCTCTTATGCCCGATCTGGCTGTACAAAACACCAAACTGGAAGGTCACGAACCTAACAACAATAAGAAATAGATTAAAAATAATACATCAACAACAACAACAAAAAAAAAAAAAACAAAAAAAAAAAACAAACATCCTCCAAACAAATAAGAAAAAAATAATAGCAAAATAGAGTAATACTTGGGTTTTAATGACTTGATTTCCATTGTTAAATTCGTCCAATTTAGATAAACGTTGATGCCTATATTACCTGACACTAGTTATCTCTTCTCATACAAACCTTTCCTACATTAGCTTCTTATTTCTCTTGCTTATTTACTTCCATGTTAAACAACTAGCTAATTGCGGAGTACTACGTATTAGGTAGAATAGAAAGTTAAGGAACCCACAAATTATTGGTTAATATATCTCTTAAACAGAGAGTCTAGAATCACCCACTATTGACTTCATTCCTGGTCTTTTCCCCCCCCCCTCATACTCTCTCTCATCTACATTCATTTCATGGTTTGATAATTAGGAGGGACTCCCCATTGCCACGGAAACTATGAAGTGCTAAATAAGGACAGAATGAGTAAAACAAGAAAGGAAGTCGAGATAAAAAACAAACTGTCCCCCCCACGATAAGGAAGTAGCAATTATGTAATCTGTAACAACCAGTCAGTCTGTCCGTCAGGCGGCTATACGGTCCATCAGGCGGCTATACGGGCGTCTTATTGGGAGGGGGAGGAACTTATTAGGATAGTGTCCACCAGCAGTGCCATGTTAAAAGTCTTCTCTGTTAGTGATCCGGCTATCAGCAGCTGATGGGGAGGGGGGAGAGCTGAAGTGGAACACTCGGTCATTTGAAGACACAAGACAACAGGTATGCAAGGACCAACATGTTGGCTTATTAATAATTCACTAAACACTATGTACATGCCCATGTAATTGGTGTCTAGAAGAGTTTATATATTCATATAATCCATACAATGAGAATTAACAAATTTTACACCCACGTCCCCCTCCCAGGCATTAAGTTTCCATGGGCAAGGCAATGAGAGGAGTGGCATTCTCACCAGGTGGGAGGAGCAAACTTAAACATTACCTCCTCATTCAACTCTACCTAATTGACTACCACGTAAACACTAAAATAATAATAATAATATAATAATAATATAATAATAAAATTAATAATAATAATAAGCTGATTGAGCCAAGAAAAATTATAGCAATAATTAAAATGCAGTGTCGGCAGAATTTACTGAATGACATGCACGCAAATATTCCAACACCCTGGCATTCCAACAAACACTGCCAGTTTCCATGGCAGGGTCAGACAAATATGTTGTCATTTGCATGGGAGGGCAATAGGTCAGTGAAATAAGGTAACAACACAAAGCCAAAGAGCACGCTCACTTCTTGTTCTTCCAGAGTTAGGAGGTCCTTTTGGACGGCTGGAGAATGAATCTCTTTGATGTTTCGGTCCACTTTCACTGAGCACTTCCTGCAGGGACAAATTATCAACATAAGAAATGCCACATAAAAGGCAGCTGCCTCATGGTATCATGCAGCTGCCACATGGTGTCATAGACCCAACAACAAACAACATCAACTCCAAGCTGAATCATCACTCAATGTCCTTACACTAAGAGTGATCTGTAATGTTTGCACACAAATACAATACATATAGACCAAAACCACCTAAACATTAATAGGAAATAAAAGACATCTTTATTAACCAAGTTGAATAATCAGGTGAGAGGGGAGTGGCAAATGAAGGATACTGACTATCTCTAAATGAATTAGAATAACATTAACAACAACAATAGCATTAATAATAATAAACACAGCAATATTAAACCTTATTTAACTTTCACTTTATGACTTACTCTAATATAGTCTTTGGAGAAGGAGACTTCCCCTTTGAGTCGTGCTTTACACACAATCTTTTGTTTCCCTATCAAACAAAATAGAAATAAAATTATATAAATAACACATAACTTAGAATTACATTTAATGAAAGTGTAAGTGATGAAGTGCTTACTTCAATGAAAATCACCACATAACACATGTTGCTTCACACACACATACCACTTAACACACACACACACACACACACACACACACACACACTAATGCTCGAGTTTCTTACGGTCTTCTTCCAGACGATGCAGCGATAGATAGAATCCATGGAGTCGAGAGAAGCAACAGAGAGGAAGATAGGACTCTTGTCAACATCATAACATAAGTAGTTGCAGTGGTCTACACACACGCACACACACACACACACACACACACATATAAATGATGCTCCAACTTTAAAAGGTTAGCAATAAAGAGATCACAGATTAAAAGAAATGCTTGAGGCTCATTTTGCCATTTAGTGATCCATTCAATTAACTTATGAACTGATCATTTGAATTTTAACGAGATAGAAGCACGTGCCTCAAACTAATTAGTCCCACCGGCTAATACATCTGCACAATAGGTGAATGGGAGCAGTGGAGAGAGGTCACCATGGCGATGAGAAGCTGAATAATTACTTAGAAGCCATCATTACAACAACAGTGATGAGTCCCTTCAATAAATTGTACACACTACATCTCGTCTAACATACACACGCACACACACACACACACTCCTGACTTCCTGCCCTTCACTTGGCAAGCACAAGGATCACTCACTCACACTTTAACACGAAATCTCCTTCTCTTTGCCAAGAAAAAAAAGAAAAGAAAAGAAAAAAAGAAAGGGACAAACAGGAGGGGAGGGTGTCATCACAAAGAACACGCGAGATAGGGCACGAGATTGACACTTGAGAATGCGATGTAAAAAGTGCACTGAGCACGCTCAGCCAACGGAGTGAGAATCTATTTAGTAAGCCCATTACAGCCTCCTGCCAAATTGTATGCAGTAACCAAAGAGACAGATGGACCGACTCTTGCTGAAGTTTTAGTGGCCTTTGTTCAGGAAATTCCTCCACTGGACTTTACCACATACCTCTACAAGTGACACATTCTTCAGAAAATAGCATCACTTGAAGAGATGACAAACGTCAGACCAGAAATGAGCATGACACAAATTCCACACACTCGTTCATAACACATGTGCACAATTGTAAAAACAACAACAAAAAACAACAACAGTGACTAAAGACATGGTTACCGTGGTAGTATCTTCAAACCGTCCAATCAGCTGATTGCTCAATTTGCGGTGAATATATTTCATATATCCCTGTACCCACCAGGAGGAAACTGTCCAATCAAAACTCAGCTACTTGTATGTGTTTCCAATAGCCTAGAGCCTTGATACAGGTTGATTGCACAACTCCGTTCAATTGGTAAGATATTTACACTATCCTTGGGCCTTTGCCCCTTGGTTGTCTAAACCACATACAGATCTTCATGTCACCGTATGAGCCACAAGGTGGTGAAAAATGTACCACCAGTCACTATTGTACACACACACCTTCAAAAACAAAATCCATTTATGCTTACACACAAACACAAAAAGAATTCGAGGAATGAGCAGAACTTGTGAAAATAGTATAATTACATCACTTGACACAAAAACATCACTCCTACACACGCACACACACACACACACACACACACACACACAAGAACTACTTGCCATACGGCACAGGCAAGTGACTTTCTGCTAGCACGCTATGCTACGCAAGGTAAAACCATTTGAGACAACAATTCAAGCCATGGGCTACAAAAATAATGAAGGATGCACGTCTGAATAACTAGCTACGTAGCATGAGGGGGAGGGGAACAAATCCTTGCCTTCCATTGACCTAACAGATCAGTCGCACTAGAACTCCAACAGCTGTTGCCAGGAGAGATTCCACATGGCTGCAATACGAGAAGTTCATAAGGTCAAATTGAGCATGGGGTTTGGCATTCCTTAAACTACGCCACAAGTCTTTCATCTCAAGACAACACACAGAGAGAGAAGTGGGAGGAAAGAGAGAAGAAAAAAAAGGTGAAAAATTCCAAAGTAAAACACAAGCGCATGTAAAAAAAAAAAGGTCTGTATGGACTTTTTTCACCGCATAATAACCCAGTTGCTATTAAAAAATAAAATAGTTGGAATTTAGTAAACACATTTTAAACCCTCTTCACTATAGTCTTTAATCTTCAACTATTGAAAAGAATTAGCACCCCCCCCCCCCCCCCCCCCCCCCCCCCCCCCCCCCCCCCCCCAAACACACACACACATCTACTTAACAATAATATTAAAGCACGAAATCATCTCATTGAGGAAGCCACTAATTCCCCTCAACCTTTCTGGCTTCAACACAGCTGAACAAGATCACCCAACAGGACACAGAACTTCCTGTCTAACATTCAACACCTTCACAGTTACTATAAACAGAGATCCTGTAACTCAGTTAGGTGCAGAAACCTAATACATTTATTAAAATGGTGGAAGGAAGCTGAGGAAGTTCGATGCAAAAAAGGAGGCATTGGGTTTCGAAAGAATTTTTGACACACACAACAATAAAGAATTATGCAAATGAAGCTTACGTAATATGACTTAATATTTGTCAGCCAAATAAATAAATGAACAACTTTTCTTCCATTCTCTCATATCATTTCTAGTCAATATTATTTATTGAGTTCTGGACAATTAGCTGATTGTAAAGTTTATAAAATGAAATAACAACAAACGCCAGGTACACAAACCACACCCACCCGATAGTGTCATTTCAACACGACAAGAAGAGTACATTACGTCATTCTCTTACATTTCCCTAGGAAATACTTGAAGTACCACCTTGTTTCAGACTCCGGGTTCTCCAGCAAGGCGTGCTCGTGAAGGGAGAGAGACGGAAGACTGCAAATCTGCGCATGAGAGAAAGAAAAGGAATAAGAAGAAAATAAGAGATCATGTGACATACTAGCCAGATCATGTGACATACTAGCCAGTTCAAGAATACTGCTATAATAATAATAATATATGTAGCATAATTTCCCCTCCCACCCCATGCCCTCCTGTTGTCCCATCCTCCCCTCTCCACACCCCCTTCCTCACTCTCCCCCCTCCCCCCCTCTCCCATAGCTTCCTCACTTCTCCCCCACCTCACTTCATTTCCACTCATCATCCTAACATTTTAGAGTTTGTAATAAATCCGTTATTGTGGGTCAAAACACGGACAAGACTTGATTATCAAACGTACTGCACACTACACCGCGAGTGGCTAACAATGAGGCCACTCCCACAAGAACACGCCCACAAGCTACTCTCAACTAGAGAAGTACAAGACACGACAGACACACTGCAGACGGGAGGATGGCTCAGAGTGGCTTCACGTCTGAACTGAATCCTTCACATTCCATCCAGCAATGGAGTTCTTTACATTACAGAACTCGCACCACCGTCTGCACCCAGCCAGTGGGGGCAGGGGCATAGCTTGCATTACTAAACCCGTAATTAAATTGACTTTTGAATACTGCAACTCTTTTAGTGGAATGTACCAGTGGTGTTGGGGAAAAAAAAAAGAAGAAAAAAAAAAAAGAAAAAAAAAAAAGAAAAAAAAAAGAAAAAAAAAAAGAGACTTCAAAATTTAGTTACAGTGCGTCGCTCTAGAAATGTTGTTCAGACATTATTCAATAGGCAACGTAGATATGCTACGTGTGTACGTACATACGTGATGAATGCAGATTTATAATATTGAGTGTGCAGATCTTAATTTTCATTGTTGGAGGACATTTAATATTTAGTATTGATATCTAGACTTGCGGAAATATACATCAGGCATCACTGTGTGGTGGGCACATGCTAGTAATAATAATAATAATAATAATAATAATAATACAACCCAAATACCAGGCAATACACTATCTCAGTTTAAACTATACCACACTAGTGATGTGCTTGAGCACAAATGGCGAGCGAGCCTTAAACTACACTATTGTTAAATGATTGATTTTAACAACTAACACTCAAGCTATTAAAATAAAGTCGAGTTTTTAAATTAAGTATATGCGGTAAAGGGGATTCAATGCCATAGTAACCGCTCCCCGCAACTGTTTGAATTGAAAAAGAAGCAACAAAATCAAGTCACATTATTTAAAATTTTCTTTGTGATATTCTTAATAGTAGTTGTAACGCATAATACTTTCACACAACTGAACATACCTACGCAGGACTTACCTTCGTGGTTCGTCTAGTGGACAATGAATTTTCAAGTAAATGCTGTTGAGTAGGGCTTATAACTGTGACAAACAGCGTATTAACTTACCACCGCCACTAAGTCGAACGAATAGAAATGGAGCTCCCATAAGTTTTTGCGTTTTAACTGCACCCGCAAAACAATTCAAAGCGGTAAACAATTCAATTTCTAAGGTGATACGGGTAATGGTCGCTAAACCGGATGATTCTGTTTGGTGAAGTTTGGGACGGGGTCGAACGCGGAGCGAACACAAAATTACGGAGGGTCAAAGTACAAAATGACATACGTACGTCCATATATATAAATAAACAAACATCCCCGATTTTCAATTGTGTTAACCCCTGTAAGTGTCTCGCTCGCTACGCTCGCTCGCCGATTAGGAAGTTGGACTAGACCCCAGACACACATGGAGGAAGGAACAAGAAGTAGGACTATCTGCCTGCTAACATACTCAGCTAGGCTTCATAACTCTGTCACTGTGAGTGGTCAGAGAGTGTCACTGAACAAGGCTTGTAGACACAACACCACACCACTATCACTCTGCTACACACACACACACACACACACACACACATACACACACAGTAGGACTTCGGTTATCCGAACACATTGGGACCGAGAGGTGTTCGGATAAATGAAATGTTAACATCAACTGAACACTAACGAATGAAGGGGCGTGGTCAAGGAATTAGTTGTGTCTGTATGTGCTACTATTAGCTTGTTGGAGTTTGGTTAACTGAATTGTTCAGAAAATTGAAGTTCAGATTACTGAAGTTCTACTGTAGATACATATTCAATAAATAGTCATTTATTTTAACAGAAAATTCTGGCAACCCTATCATCTGTTCTCATGTTGAATAATGATCCTGTGCAGGACTAAACAGTCTATATTATATATAATATAATAACTACTTCAAATAGCAGCTACCTCCATAACTTACTTGTCCTTTGTTACATTCCAGGCCAGTCTCCACTCTGAAAGGTCCCAACTCTGAACCAGAGCCACAAGCAGCAGAACTGGTGGGAAGCTACAGTAATAATGAATTATAGTTCTTATGCATGGCCAGTATACCACACCCACCTAATTACAGCTGCTTTTTTAGTGGAGTTGGTATGAATGAATGAAATTATAAGTATGAAGTATTGTACTAAAACACAGTAAGGATTGTGCTAACCACAAGCAGAATAGCAAGCCAAGGTTTTTTAAACCAAGCTTCCAGTTCTTCAAATGGAGCACCACTTCAGGTAAGCAAGTTTAGTATAATATCCTGTGTACATAAAATATACTTACTGGGTTTATGTAGGAGTAAAATAAGACCTCATCCCCCCACCCCCCTCAGAGCATACTATGAATAACATCATAGCTGCAGGTAATACAAAGACTCCTCCAGATAGCTGACTCAGTTCCTCAGGCATTGAGGGAGTGTTCTTTATGATAGTACTGCAAGCAAGCATATCACAGGAAATTTCTTTGACTTTGCAAGAAAAGATTGAAAGCCAATTTTTCCTTCCATCCCTCAAACTTACTCCAAAGCTATTGATATTCACACACTAACAACAGCAAACTGGAGCCGTAGTTGCCTTTGAAAACTCTAAACTTACTGGCAACCACAGAATCCTTACGGGCACAAATATTTCCATTTCACTATCAATGAAATAGCCTCTTTGACATGATATCAGCTCAAAGCAAAAAAATTAAATAATTAATAACAAATTTGCTGTAAGACTATCTGTTTTCTTAAGGTTCTTCAACATACAAAGCAATGCCAACACATGACCTCACTCTCTCTTCCGCTGAAGTGCACTCCAAATGGAGTCAGAGGAAATGTCACCAGTATTTATTTACTTGTTAACATCTGCTTATTTAGAACTGGAGGCGCCTGTCAGGGGAGAATTGAGAATGGAAGGCTCTTAGCAACCACATCTAGCAAGCAAGTAGAAATTGCATATTCAGCATTGCTATGTACTTTTAGATGACTCAGAAATGTTTTTTATTTTTTATTTCATCACACTGTCAATCATGAACAATCAGCAAATTTTAAGGTTAAGATTCTGTTGAGCTAGCTAGACAGAATGCATTGAAGCCAATTCTCTCACTAGGCTTTTACTCCTACAACATAAAGAGGAATTTGGCAAGTTTAGCATTTCAGAAGATAATTGGCAGCCATTCTTCTCCATGGTCCATTAGCCATTGAGTGAATCCATTCCTTTTTTTCTTCATTGACTTATTAAAGGAACACTTCTCTTATGTAAGTCCATGAGTAGGACAGACTACTGGCTCTCGAAACATAAGACTTGTTTCTCCATAAAGTGCCTCATAAAAACACTCTAAGAGAGTAAAGGAGTTCCAGAATTACAAATAATGAAGACACGTATGTAGTGGGTGGTGAAATACTCTCATGCACACACATACATACATCATACATACACACACATACGCCTACATATACATATACACATACACACACATACATACAAACACATACATATACACACATATACATACATACACACATACACATGCATCCCACTCTTAGAATTGCTGCAAGTTTAACACCTTGCCAGGTGCTACTATTGCCACCTAGTGAACGTATCCCGCTCCATTCACCCAACACCTCACACACTTCTCAGCATCCTACAGTTCCTGTGAGCTCACGGAACACGGCATTCATTTTTCTTCTCGACCAAATCTTTGTCACTATGATGTTGTGGATGGCTATCAATTAGCGCCCAGTCAATCCAAACAAAACTACGTCTGTCACCAGGTCACCCGCTAATTACTATCAATATGCTACACCGGCAGGGTCAAAGACAACTTAAATAAGAAAGCAATATAAGAAAGCAACAACTGCTAACTCCTTCCCCTGCCTGCCTTGTACAGTGATCACAACAAGAGGCCCAAGGGGGAGATGGTGGGGGAGATTGGAGGAGAATGCACTAACAGGACTAATATAATGGATTGACAGTGTTCACTATGCAGGGTCTTGGGCACATTGCTTGGTCCACTCTCTGAACTGCTTCTACCTGCCAACATCTCCCATCAGATATGGGCAGAGTGCATTAGTCACAAACAAGAAAGAGGATGTTGCCAGAGACTCCAAATGGGAATCTGCTACAAGAGGAGAACAGGAACTGGGCCACAGATCTCAGGACCTTCTCAGAGAACAATGCTTGCCGTAGTACATCGACAAATATCACTTTGTTCCGAGACAGATGACTTGCCGGGAAGAACAAACAAGGTGATGGCCAATTAAGGATGGAAGAATCACTAGCACAATGGAGCATTGCTGATTGAAGTTGGCCCCTATAGTCCTCCCAGGAGGCTACAGAATAGTAACTGTTGCGATTAACTCGAAAAATGTTAAACCGGTGTGACATCGAACTCGGCAAAATCTAATTATTTGGCTTCGAAAAATACTCATTTTACACCATCTTTGTTGATATGAGCACCAGACATTTATTGTACAAATTAGGTACATATTTGCATTACAAATACCCTTAATAATTTACAATTATTTTCCTTGAACCTTATTCAGTCAATATCCTTATAATAATCCTCTGGAATCTGAGAGAGAGAGGGAGGGATGTGAAGGAAGACCCTCAAAATCCCATAGTGAGAAGGAGACACTAAAACAGATTAATTAGCTAAGGTACAAAAGGGAATGCATTAATCTGGAGTAGAAGGTGGCCATGGAGGGGCAGTGAAACCCGACCTGACCTGTTTCTCAGGAGGTCAGAGGTATCCAATAGCACGTCAGTAATAACTCAGCATTTGAGGCCAGAGGAGTACACAACACGGCAAGCTAACACAAACCACTTTCTAAAATGACCATCTTAAAAAAATAGTGCATTTGGAGCCCACAACGGCAAACGTATAACCATACTCTATGGCATTCCTCTGTAAAACAGCGAACCAATATGTAGTAATAATAAACATCATCTGCATTGTTTTGGTACTACAAATAATATATTTGGACTTGAATATTTTACACTCCACTTCTAAAAAAACAGCAATGCATTATTAATAGAAACGGCAACATAAATAATATCTCTGCAACATTCCACAAACTTACAAATTCAGTGTTCCACCACATCCCTAACCCCGCCCCCTACCACATACCCCTCCGCCAAAAATACAGATTCAGCCCACTCACCAGCTGAAGTGATTTCCCCAGATGTCTCTTGGCGAGGTTTGTCTTGTTCAATCCACTGTCTGCCATATCCAGCAAGTTGCCAGTGCTGCCGTAGAATCTGCTGTAAGGTCGTAGAACACCGCTTGCAGAGGAGACGTCACTGTCCTCCCCGGCACCACTAACCCACACAGAAACAGGCATGATACCTAACCCACTGCTACGCTTAGCGACAGAACTACTACTACTATTGCTAGTCAAAGGCTTTGAATGCAATCTGTGTAAAACTCCGTGCATGGGAGGGGCTGATATTCGTCGATTGGAAGGAGCAGACAGAGGCGGAGTTAACGTGTGTGTTGATTTAGGCCTAGATCTGTTATTAGGACACAGCAAGCCATCTGACGACGATAAGGGATCTCTCTGAGGTTTGCTCCTGTGGTAGAATTTGTCGTGTAACTTTGAAAAATAGCTAGAGGTCTTTCTCAGTGGTTCGTGATCACCTCCACCACCGACGTTGCTGGGCTGAGCTCCATGCTGGAGAACGGGAGATTGCTTCGGCGAGTAAAACACTTCTTGATCAAAAGAGGAATCCTCGACAGCATCATAAAAAACTGCATCACTTTCTACACTCCCAACTTCTGGCAAGTCCGGGTTTTTATACTTCCCGCGGTCTTCTGCCATTACTTCTCCTCAGGCAAAACTGATAAATTCACAGTTACTGCCTAGACCACTGATTTTGAAGACTTAAAGAACAAGAAACTTTGATTCTTAGATCACAAACAGTTTCAAACAGTAAACTGACTACACAAAAGGTGAGATTATATTATTTTACTGCCTCCCTAGATTGGAGACCCTGAGCAGAAACAGGATGCTGCTTATTTTACACCTGAACAGCTGCTAATGAGGGTATGGTCAGCACTTCATGCGCTGGATCAACTCAAAGTGGAGACCGCAGATTGCATTCATAGCTTTGAAATTGTGCTAAATGGCATGCTAAGATCAAGTATTGCACATTATAATAACAAAGCAAGACTTAAACTAACACAGCCATTTAAACAAACAACATTCTTTAACTCGACTTTAACTCACCAGCGAAGGGTCCCAAAGAGTTATAACAATCGCTCAAATCACTAGCTAACTCACAGAAACTATTCAAGCGCATTTGTTAAGTCGAGGCTTAAAAAGGATGAATGAATTTTCAACATGGCTTAACAACTCGTTCTCTAATGAACTAACAGCCAAAAGCACATTCCTCACTCTGGAGCCAATCCTCAGGGGGCTGGGCTAACAACATTTTTTATAAGTCGTTTTAGCTAGTCCCTCCTACACGCCGCTTCAATATGGGATTGCCAAACTGGTTATTAGCTACGGGCAGGCGGGCACCTTGCTACTGGTGTAGCATTTTTTACGCACCATTGGCAACCAACTTGGCATGCAATATGCAGGGGAGGCATGGGTTCTTACTTCAAACATAGGTAGATCCTGGATATAAAAAGCTGTCAATTGGAACTGGTTCAAGAGGGCAATTTGCACATTGTGGCAGAGCGGGCTCGAGCTACAAGACCACTAACACGTCGGGGGCTTTACCTCAGCCTTTGATATTGGAGCTGCACTCGAATATCTTCAGACGATGCCGACGCAAGCTGTTCAGTCATATTCTCTGGAGATTCAGCAAACCAGGACGTGGAGATCGCGCTGCTGTGCCTCTCTGCGTCTCTTCGACGACATCGTTTAGTCCTCATTAATGGCCACTTATCTCTCACTGACATTTTCTTCAATTCTTGAGACAATATAGTGCACACTTAAAATAACATTTTCCCCTCCTTACACTCTTCTTAGTATTTTATAGGAATATATTCAAATCTTTTTTTGCTTATTCTGCAGGCTGCAGGTAATCAACACTTCCGTCTTTAGCCACAACAACAATCCATAAGGTAACCTCAAAACACACTAGTAGCGATCTTTACCAAAGGCGCATCGTGTTTACGGTAAAGTGTCGTTACTTGAACTAACCCGGGGGAGTGGTAAGGTCAACGCTTATACAGAAGTGAGAATAAGCTAGCATCATGAGTGGCGTTGCGGAAGGCACGATTTTTGGCATGGGAAACCCACTGCTGGACATTTCTGCGGAGGTGGCGCCGGATTATCTGGAGAAGTATGGCTTGAAACCCAATGACGCCGTCCTGGCAGAAACCAAGCACATGCCCATTTACATGGACCTAGTGAGCAACTATTCGGTTGAATACATTGCCGGAGGCGCCACTCAGAACACCATTAGAGTAGCACAATGGATGCTGCAGAGCCCCTGGGCCACTAGCTACATTGGCTGCGTCGGCAGGGACGCATACGGCGATCAGCTCAAGCAACAAGCAACGAGCAACAACGTGAAGGTGCAATACATGCTGCACGAGGATCAGCCCACCGGCACCTGCGCAGCTCTCATTTCAGGCAAGGTGAGGTCCCTTGTTGCAAACTTGGGTGCAGCTAACAGCTATGATGTGCAGCACCTCAGGAAACCGGAGAACTGGGGACTGGTGCAGAACGCCCAATTGGCTTACATCGCAGGTTTTTTTCTGACTGTCTCTGTAGACTCTATCCTGGATGTTGCTAAGCATTGTGCTGAGAATAACAAGATATTCTGCATGAATCTGTCAGCACCGTTTATATGCATGGCGTTCAAGGATCAACTCCTCTCAGTGTTGCCTTACATTGACATTCTGTTTGGTAACGAAACGGAAAACGCTGCCATTTCGCAAGCTCTGCAGCTTGGGACAGACGACTTGAAGGAGATTGCCCTGAAGGTGGCAAATTTTCCCAAGGTCAACCAAAAGCAAAGCAGAATAGTGGTGACGACCCAGGGACCTGGACCGGTGCTTCTGTGTCGTGATGGAAAGGTGACCGAGTCCAACATCATTCCCATTGCCAACGAGGACATAGTGGATACCAACGGTGCAGGGGATGCGTGGGTAGGAGGGTTCCTCTCCCAAGTGGTGCAGGGCAAGAACATAGATGCCTGTATAAAGGGAGGCAACTATGCAGCCAACGTGGTCATCAAACAGTCAGGCTGCACTTTCCCTTCCAAACCTAACTTTTGAACTTGGCTATAAATTCAATGTAAATGTGATGAGTGTAATTACTACCACAAGGAGTGTTATGTTGTTTTTCTTCTTTATTTATTTAATTTATTTTTGAAATTCTAAAGCAGCACAGGTGATCGGTGCAATGTTTACACAGAGTTAGCACACTTTTTCTTTGAATTTAGTCTCTTAATTTCAGAATGAATGTACCAAACCGTTCAATAACAGAAGACTGGCTAGCTAGCCACAGTATAATGTAATACAGTCATAATTACCAGCACATCACAGTTGCTGCTTTTTTAAACTCCTAACATAACCAGGTGTATTATTTTTATAGCTTGGACGTGCCAAACATTTAAAGAAAACAATAACAACAAAAAACAGAATAGGACATACAATTGCATTCATTGAGTATTAGTGCAACAGAATTCAAACTCACTCTCACATTTGAAATAATATAGAACAAGTGAATAAAAAGAAAGAAAGAACAAAAAGAACAAACAAAAAAATACAATTATGATTACAACCAATGAGACATGCTCAGGTAGCTGTGAAGGTTTGTCTCCAAGATGACGACGATGATGTAGGTGTGTCACTAGGATGAGGAGAGGGACTGCCTCATGACGACGCAGATGTGCAGGAAGTTGTCGGGGTAACTGAAGTTTTCACTGAGCCACTGAAGGGGAGACTCTTGTGGCAATTCTATCCCATGAATTAAAACTACATATTCTGAAAAAAAAACAACAACGTAAATATGTGAATATAAGTTGAATACTTTAGTTGTTATAAGAGTTATAAGAGTTACTTCTGCTCTGAATTGCTATTTAATTTTGCGTGCATGCATGCATGTGTGTGTGTGTGTGTGGACCACTGGCTAAAGCCGACTGCGAGTCTGTGTATAGTGTGTGAAATGAGTACAGGACGTCGCCCGATGACGTCACTTAATGCACGTCAGATTCGTACACCTGCGGAGGACTTGCAATCCTCTCAGGGAGTAACACCGTGTATGACTGCACATAGCACAAGCAGAGTGCAAAGTTCCCCAGTTGGACAGTGATGCTGAGGATCTAGCATGATGCTTGAAGTCCCCTATAGGGACCGCGTGATCGTAGGACGGCAGCGGAATTACAAGTACAAGTACAAGTGTGTGTGTGTGTGTTTGACACGCCTAATCCACACACTATCTAGGTTGTACTATTCCAATGACATGCAGAAATAAACTTTTTGGAACTAGTAAAAACCAGCACTTCCAGACAAGAATTGGAAGAAACCCTTGGGGGTAAGCAGAATCTTCAGACCACACCCTTATTCCTTCTGACCCCACCCAGATTATTTTCAACCCCACCCAGTATCTTTCTGGCCACACCCATACACTTACCATCTATCCATGTATTACTTTGTCTATACAAAGCTATGAGGTCTGACAACTTCTGATCTACACAACAAGAAGAAAAATGATAACAATTTGATGAAATTACTTTGCAAAGCACATATTAGTATCCCCAGTACTCTATTTCACTAGAATTATCACGGGCCACCAAGGAGAGGGAAGCATGCTACTATCAAGAGTGTACAAATTCAAGCTAATGTTATGCCTGTCTGTCTGTCTGTCTGTCTGTCTGTCTGTCTGTCTGTCTATCTGTAGGAGAGGATTTAGTGTGCATGTATACTAGTGGTGTGCTTGAGCACAAATGGCGAGCGAGCCTATACTATTTTTATATGAATGATTTTGACTTCTAACACTGAAGCTACTAAAAATAAGGTCCAGTTTTTAAATTTCGCATACACGGTAAAGGGATTTCAGTGCCATAGTAACAACTCTCTGCAACTGCTTGAATTGAAGGGAAAAAAACAACAAAACAATACAGGTTATTTAAACGTTTTCTTTGTGATATTCTTTAGCTAAGTAGTGGTTGTAACACACAATGCTTTTACACAACTGGACATGCACCTACACAGACTTACTTCGGGATAGTCTAGTGGACAATGTATTTTCAAGTAAATACTGTTGCGCACGGCTTATAACCATGACAAAGAGCGCATTGACTTACCATCGCCACTCACTCGAATAGAAATGGAAGTCCCTTAAGTTTTCACGTTTTAACTGCACCCGCAAAAGAATTCAAAACGGTAAACAATTCAATTTCTAGGGTGATACGGGTACTGATCGATAAACCAGAGGATTCTGTTTAGTGCAATTTGGGACGGGGGTCGACAACCGAACTAACACAAAAACGCGAGGGTCAAAGTACAAAATGACATACATACGTCCATACATATATCTAAATAAACAAACATCCCCGATTTTCGATTGTGTTACCCCTGTAAGTGTCTCGCTCGCTACGCTCGCTCGCCAATAATATGTATTATCTACTGGGATATGATTCTATCAATTCCATTCACCATCTTATCATGTCTCGACTTTGACTTACCTCCACTGTTCGTCACGGACGCCTGTAAACATTGGAATACCTGCACACCCTCCTAAACAACAAACAAACAAATAAACATTAGACAGACTAAAACGAAACAACTGTAGAATCAGATTTTAAATACAAGAATGTTCAACCTTAGTAACTGAGTGAGAGTAGTGAAGTAAGACACTATCAAGGCTGCACAAGTTTGAGCTAATTGCAGGCGTGTACAATGAGTCACAACACTGACAACCAACCACTGGGTAGACTTCACATCTTGCAGAGGAGCCGAATGCACACACTTAGATTCCAGACTGTCGACTAGGATTAGACTATAGCAGCCCCCCCCCCCCTAATGATTAATTAAAACTTAAGTTTTTTAAAATTAACATTATTATGGTGCCTGTTAAAACTGACAAAACATGCTATTACTGTAATAATTTCAGCCGAGATAGACTGAAAGGATTACATTTGAGCTTCACAACAGCTACAGGAGAGAAAATAAAACTCAAGAAACAACCTTATTTATATACTAGTGATGTGCTTGAGCACAAATGGTGAGCGAGCCTTAAACCATGCACTATTGTTAAACGATTGACTCTAACTACTAAAACTCAAGCTACTAAAATAAAGTCGAGTTTTTTAAAATTACATACATACGGTAAAGGGGATTCAATGCCATAGTAACCGCTCCCCGCAACTGTTTGAATTTGAAAAAGAAGCAACAAAATCAAGTCACGTTATTTAAACTTTTTCTTTGTGTAGTAGTTGTAATGCAAAGTACTTTCACACAACTGAACATTCCTACACAAGACTTACCTTTGATGTTAGTCTAGTGGACAATGCATTTTCAAGTAAATACTGTTGTGTAGGGCTTATAACAGTGACGTATTAACTTACCACCGCCACTAACTCGAATAGAAATGGAGCTCCCATAAGTTTTTTAGTTTTAACTGCACCCGCAAAAGAATTCAAAGCGGTAAACAATTCAATTTCTAGGGTGATACGGGTAATGATCGCTAAACTGGAGGATTCTGCTTAGTGAATTTTGGGATGGGGTCGAAGACGGAGTGAACACAAAAATACGCGAGGGTCAAAGTACAAAATAACATACGTCCACACATATATACAAACAAACAAATATCCCCGATTTTCAATTGTGTTGCCCCTGAGAGTGTCTCGCTCACTCGCCAATTATTTATTCCTTTGTGCATAAACAGTTTAGCCACATGAAAGCAAGTGGTAAAGGGTGACTATGAAAAAGATTGTCAGACAAAAAACTTCGACAAATATTATGAATTGCTATTGAAGGACCAGAACTAGACAGTCGTGAATTTGAAGATATATAGGACTTTTAAAAAAACTAGCAGTAGAGGTTACTAAGCTACAATTATTTTTTTCATATAAAATTTCAGTCAGGGTAATTTTATTTTATTTTATTTTTTTTGGGGGGGGGGGGGGGGGGGGGGGGGGGGGGGGGGGGGGGCGGGCGGGATTTGGGGGATAGGGGCAGTAACAATGATGACAGTGTGTATATAATTCATGAGCTGAAAAACACTGCCTCGAGCTGAATGGGTAAAGTGTCATCATATTCTGCAGAAAGGGCGATTAGAAACGACGGCTAATTGCAACAAAAAAGTGAAATTAAAAGTGAAATCAATGAAGAATGGACAGAGAAGGCAATATCTTTGCAAAGTGTAAGTCCATAATCATCAATAGAAAGACAGAGAGCCAGAGAGGCCAAAGAGATAGACGAAGGAAGGAATCCACGACTCAAGAAGAGAGGAAAAGTTAAGAAGAGCAGAAATGACTCGGGAAGAAAGAGAGTAGGAGAGGGAAGCTAATTTAACCAATAAAATAGTAGAAAATAACATAAGCATGGATGATAATAGCCTATGCATCCATTACATCAAGTGCCACTGTGTGGTGGGGTACTTGCTAGTTCAATATTATAGTAATAAACCTAATATACAATAAAGGTCACCTTATACACAGTAAATACATAACCAACCTAACAGACACATGCATATGGTTAAGTGACATTTTGAAGCTAATTTTATGGTAAAGGGTGGTCAACACTACAGTGTCATACAAACAAGCATAGCAACCGCCTGCTACAGCATAGCAACCACCTGCTACAGCATAGCAACCACCTGCTACAGCATAGCAACCACCTGCTACAGCATAGCAACCACCAGCTACAGCATAGCAACCACCTGCTACAGCATAGCAACCACCTGCTATAGCAAAGTTGATGGTATGTTGAGGAAGAATTCTGTGAACTATGACACGGCTGCTGCAAGCCATGAGCACACACACACACACACACACACACACACACACACACGCACACACAACTTACTCTGTAGATGCAGAACGGAATGTGTCTGAAGTTTTCTGACTCTGATTTGATGTTCAACATCATCTTCTTGTTCACAGACCAGAAATCCATAAAGTTATCTGAAGAGGAACAAATGAGTAGTATGCTATTCATACAAACAAACAAACAAACAAACAATGACTAGTTATCTTATCACATGTCATTGTTGGCAAGCGAGACACTATACAGTGGTGCTAATTAGAGAACCAGGGATATTAGTTGTATAATGTGTGGATGTACGTATGCCACTTTGTACTTTGACCCTCATGTTTTGGTGTTTGACCCCGTCCCAATACTCCACTAAATGGAATCATTTGGTTTAGCGACCTTTACCTGTATCATCAATTGCTTGATTTAGGTTGTGTTTGACTTATCTGATTTTTTTGAGGACGCAATTATGTCTTACAAACTTAGGAGTTCAGTTTCTATTGGAATTAGCGATGGTGGTACGTTATCTTGGCTAATGTGCTGCTTGTCATAGTTATAGCCCTACACAACCATATAGTTCTTACTTGAAACTCCATTGTCCAATAGTCAAGCCACGAAGGTACGCAAGTCTTGTATTGATATATCCAGACAAGTGCATGTGTGAAAGATTAGCACAACGTAAACTACTACCAAATTGACATATTAGCTGCATTTACACAGCTTCTTAGGCTACTGCTGCAGTGAGCACGTCACCGTTTAGGGTGAGACTATAAACTGTTGTTTGTTTGTTTGTTTTACAAGTCAAATAGTTGTGGCGAGTAGTCTATGGCATTTAAGGGTGGCCGCACATAGCAACGCGCACCGCCTGATTAATTTATTCCCCACCAATACCCCACCATTCGATAATTCGTGAGCAGAAACAACCGCGCAGTAGTAGCAGAAGTATACTTTGTGAATTAGTGGTGTTTTAGTTTAGCTTCTTGTTGTCTCGTAGCCGTTTACAGCAACTCTCCATACGTCATCTGAACTCACGTGGCAAGGTGCACCAGGCTGCCTCTCCTCCTGTAGCTGTTCTCCAAGCTCGGCACACCTGAACTCAAGCGGATGGATCCAGCAGGCTCGATTTCTGAGGAGCGAAGATTCCCAAGCTGTGCAGACCAAACACCTTCACCTCGGGCTATCTCCAAAAAATTGCTCTCTCTTCTGACTCTCTTGTTATGGTTATATTGATGTTTGTTTACTCTTGATATGGAAAAGAACTCATTGTCTTACAGGAGCCATCCCGCAGTTCTTATCAAAGAATTCTTCTGATTGGTCCCCTAGCCCTAGCCCTAGCCCGGCGCTATAATTGGTCACGTGCGGCGCTATAATTGGTCACATGATTTGATTAACCAATGAAATGAGTTTTTTGATAAGAACTGCGGGACTGTAGTCTTACAGTAGAGTATTGGCTTGGCTAGTAGTGCACCAAATTACGGAGCTCCCACTTACCGCACCGCTCCAAGAAAGTGCTACAAAGTTTTATAACCGATCCCGATATTTCTTCCAGATTCGCTCTAAAATTAGTGAGCGGCACCTTAGGCAGGAATGATGCCTTCTAAAACTAGGTGAACAGAATCTAAGACATTAACTTCAGGCAAACTAAAGGAATGTAGCTAGCCATATTGTTACTGTCGTATTCAACTTTTATCAGATTCTACCTTGTGTGAAATACTTGCGCACAATGGCTCACCCGCCATTAGTGCTGAAGCACATCACTATAGTATCAGATACTATTAGCTTGTCACAGATACACACACACACACACACACACACACACAAACAAACTGCTTGTTTCAACTTACTTTGTCTAAAACTTTCCCACAGCTTTCCAAACTCCTCTGGAGTTAGAGACTGGATAATCTCTGAGCGGTGTTTCAGACAGTCAGCCTAACACACACACACACGCACACACACACACACAAGTGTGCACATACCAAATATCAAACCGGTGAAGGCGTTGTGCTTGCTAGCTTTTGGAGGTGGGACAAAAAAAGAATAAATATATTTTCCCACTTATCATTTATAGAATAGTGGCATGTTATGTATGGCCAGTCTGGAGGTTACTCTATGAAGAACAGTCACATACACACGTACGTTTAACTGTCTGTTTCCACACAAAAGACTACCACTTGGTGAACGCTTCTAGGTGTTCATTTAAGTATTATTTTCTTTCATATTAAATTCTTATTGAGGAGAAGGGGTTGGAATAGAGTCCTCTACCATTAGCATCCATTTCCGCCACTTCGCACAGAAATGGGTGGATGTGTTCCTACGGTAACAGTATGCTGAGCTCAAGTTTGCTCTGTGGCTGTTTGTAACAGTCTATTCGGTAAACGGATTTTATATTTCACAGAAGTCTTCCAGTTGCTATGCTATGTGACGATACAATAAGCTATATGTTTACACAACACCAAGCGTATCACACGACCAACACTCTACTAAAAAGGTAAAAATGGCAGATTCTGATACAAAATTTCAAGCACATACACGCACATATGTATATTCTGATTCTTGCCATACAAACCTTCAGTAACCAAAACAGCAAGTTATCTAAACTAAACTGTGGCGTTGTCCTGCCAACTAATCACACTACTACTATGAATTAGCTTGTAGTGTCTAACACACCACAGTCCTCCATCCACTCCACCCCACTGACCACACCCCCCAATTAAACCCATTTCACCTCTTTGATGCGAGAGTGATAGTGAGACTGCACGGCCTCCTTGCTTTGGCAATGAAGTATCTCGCCGTCTGGGAAGTTCTAAACATAAGGAAATTCACAGAGCAAAACATGGACATCACCAAGTATCGTTACGAACAATAAAAGCATCCATTTGGCAAGACTACCAACAAATAAACCACAATCTGCTTCCACGTCAATCTTCTACAAAGGCAAATAAAAGGGAAGGTCCCACTGGGTTTTCTAACCCACGCAACACAACACCACTCACTCACTACATCTCATTGTATCCCCACTTACTGTGAAGTGTACTGTGACGTTCCAAGGCAGACGACCACCTCTGCCAAATAGGTCATACAAAACACCTACAGGATGATCCCTGAAACACACACACACACACATACACACACACACACACACAATAGGGTATGAGAGGTGTAGCAAATCCTGTCAGTGGCAATACCAAATACTAACCAACATTCCGAATAACCCTTTACCATGTATACCTGGTCTTACGTAGCCAGACCCTTTGCCAATTGCTACGCGGGAAAAAGGGTCTCGGTCTGGTCAATTTCATAGGGAGAGTTGTATTGCACCATTTGCAAGATGGGAAGTGCAGTAAGGCTTCCGTACTAGCGGAATGTTAATGAGTACGATGTTTTAGCAACTCCTTTGTTGCTCTCACAGAATTCAATATACTTCGCATACTGTTAAATAGCTCCACTCATGTGTCGCCACTTCCCCAGTTTAACTGGCAGGGGAAAGCTGCACAACTCTCTCTACAAGCGTTAACTCATCCATTTACCATCATAGAAATTGGTAAAGGGTTTAGGCTACATGAGACTAACGCATAACAGTGCCATTGGAAATTCGAATACCTCACACAGAAATAAAAATAACAAGCTAAATTACTCACCACTTCAATGGGACATCTTCTGCTGATAACCATAGCTCCTGTTCCCTTTCATCTACGTTGACTGACCTGGAGTATAGCTTCTCCAACTTCTCATAAACTAAAGGAAAGTAGCTCACTCTTGGA
>WLWD01004866.1_pt1 | contig 25479 bp, 17 predicted proteins | sample 6712731 | NCBI WGS metagenome assembly WLWD01 (sample SAMN12718690, study PRJNA576275) | sponge metagenome | isolation source: marine sponge | host: Mycale hentscheli | place: New Zealand: South Island, Marlborough, Capsize Point | collected 2014-11-01 | reverse complement strand
ATGATGTCTATAAATCAAGAGCTAACACACGCATAATGTGTATAAATCAAGAGCAAACACACACATGATGTCTATAAATCAAGAGCAAACACACACATGATGTGTATAAATCAAGAGCAAACACACGCATGATGTGTATAAATCAAGAGCAAACACACACATGATGTCTATAAATCAAGAGCTAACACACGCATAATGTGTATAAATCAAGAGCAAACACACACATGATGTCTATAAATCAAGAGCAAACACACACATGATGTGTATAAATCAAGAGCAAACACACGCATGATGTGTATAAATCAAGAGCAAACACACACATGATGTCTATAAATCAAGAGCAAACACACACATGATGTGTATAAATCAAGAGCAAACACACACATGATGTGTATAAATCAAGAGCAAACACACACATGATGTGTGTAAATCTAATACCAAACTCACACACACACATCACTGTATTAAATGATCTTATATGAAGTTTATAACACTTGCGCAACAGAAAAACAATGGATCAATTCGAATTCTTGAGCTTTTCATTGGAGAGCAACTACAGACTAAATTAATTGACTGAATCAGAAGTAGTTAAAACTACTAATTTGTGATAAAATTGGATGATAATATACCAGTTTAAATTGCATGTTTAAAAGCTCATGACATAATCAGCCATCACAACCTGAAATAGAATTTTTTAAACAAAATTATTAGCATGGAGGAATCACGTTGAAGATAATTTTCTGACTTTCAATAAAGTTGAGGTTCTCTGATATCTTAATTCATGTAAATGAGAATTAAAAAGTGGAACAAGGTTGTGAGTCTTAAATTATATACTACTTCATACTGCTTTATTGCAGTGGTTTCCCCATCCTACTTCATCATGAATTTATTACTATTCACGAACATAATATTATCAACGCTTGTTAGGACAATGGAAAGTGTGATGTCAGCAATCTTATTAGAAATTTACATCAATAAGAATAATGTGAAGAAAGTTAATGAAGGCATAGATTATATTTATAATTCCAGTAATCATATTCATTAAATAACCTTAAATGAACCCACTGTAATGTCGTACAAGTTGATTAGTATAAAATTCAGGACTACTTCAAGACTGCTAATCTTATTAATCCTTTTTTATATTTTGTGTTTAGTGTAATTCTAATTGTGCCTGTTGATAGAGCTGAAAATTTTTGGAAGGTCAGTATATGACCTGCTTATTAATCAGTTCTTCAGCTGTAATTAAGTGCAGTCATTTATTTCTTACTCATTCCAAAAAGCTGGTCTCAAATCAGACTTCTCATATTTGTCACTATGGTATTTAGAATGAGAAGTTCAAGATTCAACAAAAAGATAATTTTGATTTTCACCAAAGTTCGAAGTTCAGCTGATATTCCAAATGATACTGAGGTTTGAATCAATTTTGACTTTAATGCAAGATCTTCAAGCTATTGAGTTGGAGATTGGCCCTGTCACAGAAGATATTGAATTAGAGGAAACCTCACCTGAACGAAATTATTCATTCCCATCACATGATATAGCAATACTCAATCTTCTTCATCTCTTAATCAGTGCTCAACGAAGTGTTGTATTTCACAGCAAGTTTCTCAACTCAATCAAATTAAATGGCAGACCCAGACCCAGGAGTAGAAGCCATCTGCTGCATGGATTTTTAAGGATGGGGGGGGGGGGGGGGAGGGAAGGGCTCTTTTCAAGTAGGTGTGAAATAGCTATAGCTATACTTGTGGGACAATGTTGGCAATATTGTTTTTAAGATTTTTCTAATATTCTTACACACAATAATAGCATTATAATGAGACTGTCCAGAACTGAAATAAAAAAACTAAAATCAGGATTGTAAATAATTAAAAATAAGAACACAAAATAATGTGCAAACAAATTTTTTCCCCAAATAAAGAAAATGAGTGAATATGTAAGTTTATAAAAAGAAATTTAACCAATTCATGTAAAAAATGAAAATATTTTAAAAAGATGCTGATGAAGGTTGTCGTAATATTGTCTAATTCAACTATGAAGAAAAAAATGAAATAAATACAAATTACAATACTGTTTTTTTTCACATGCAAAAATTGCTCTGCTTAGGCACACTTCTTTGAATCTTATGAAAATCTTAAAATATCCTGCGTCGTATTTTTGCAATATATAATTGACAGGAGAAATATTGTTGAATAAAAGTATTTTTTATTGTATAGTGTCACCATGACCCTATCTTAATTACTTTAATTTCTTGTAGGATTGCTGACATTACCTATTCCATTGTCCTAACAAGTGTTGATACAGTAATATTATGTACATGAATAGTAATTGTATTCATGATGAAGTAGGATGAAAAACCACTGCAATCAAGTAGATGTGAAGTAGTATATAGTGCAGGATTACACAACCTATTTCCACTTTTTCATTTTCAATTATTTTTTAATACCGTGTTTATATTATTTTTCTTACTTCAATTAAGATATCAGAAAACTGAATTGTTTTTGAAGGTCAAAAAATGACCTGCTATGTGATTTCTACAAACTATATTATTAGTATTTAAAGAAAGTATTGAAGTATGGAGTTTGAATTTACACATTTTTAGATTATGTGTGAGCGACCACTTTTATTTAACACAAAATTAGCAATCTGGTTCTAAATGGAAAATTAATGTTTAAAATCTCATCACAGCTATATTGAGTGAGTGATCTCATCACATAATCATGGCAAGATCTTCATTCGATTATGGATAGCATTTTTTTAATTAATGGTTTTTATAGAAGCTTATAGTAAATTTTAGTGCTTAATGTATCCATTACTTATATTCACTAATGACTACCACAGCTTATGAGTTTACTAAATGTATACAAGAGACGTAGAATGGCTGGGTTGTTGTTTTGTACTAGTTTTATTATTATTATTCACTTGAGAGATTAATTATTTCAATTATCGTGGAATACCCTTAACGACCTTCCAAAAATTAGTTCCACTACCTAAGTTAAAAAAACAAACAAAAAAAACAAGTGGTTTAACAAACAATGAATTAAAAATTAAAAAGTAAATTAAAATCCTCAACTCTTGCTCTGTAAATAATGCTTCATTACTACTTTATTACAGTGGGTTTTATTTGAATTTAATTATCAATAGTTTAATATATCAATGTCTCCATGTACATTATATATTATCGTAGTATCAACATCTTTTGGAAAGACAATGGAAGATGATCCTACTTTATCTTGCCCTCAAATTATTCTGTATGACAAAAATAAGCATGTGATATATACTCTCAAAAATAACCATATATTCTGGCATAAATCTCTGCATGACTTTCTCATTTCACTATATCCTACACGTTTATATACTTAATGCTGCTTGTATTTTGTGTCATAGTTCAGTTCCTAAAAATACCTTCTGAGGAGACAACATGGAAATATTTATTTAGTTCATTGTCAATAAACACAAAATACTTGTGAATAACAATAATACAATAAGAACACTAATTATAAAAAGTAATAATTAATATTCACTGTAAATGGAATATTTAAGTGGTACTTTGATGGTCTAAGTAAGTTCTAGGTAAGGTGTATCTCATTCTTGCACATGTAGAGCAAGAGCACTTTAGGCTCTCACTTTAGTTAATTATTCTGTGACATTTTTGTTTTAATTTCTTATTTCATTAAATTAACATTATTAATTTCCTTGTTATTCATTTATTATTACTTATCTACATTTTCAAATAATTGGGAGTTGTTTATATCTTTGAAATCCAATATGCAAGCAACGATAAAACAATGTTGGATTTCATAGATATAAGCATAGTAAGCGAACAGAGAAGGTCATGTAGAGACTCTTGCAAGAATGTGGAAATTTTAGATGGTATATCACTGATGACATTTTGTAAATTGAGGTAATAATTAGATAGGTTTGCTGAAATCACACTTTGTATATTGACCTTGACAAAGGTGTTGCTACTACTGTAAATAATGTGAGCTTGAGGCATTAATTTATAGCATGAATGATAATTACATTCATAGTGTAGTTTAATTTGCAAACCCACAGCAATATAGTATTATTAGTCTAGTAGTATTTATAGTATTGGGATTTTATAACTCAAATTTCACTTTTTAACCTTTTCATTCATAGTCTTTTTTAACCACTGTTTGTTTATTTCATTTATTTAATTGTTGTCTGTATATGTAGTACCAATTTTTGGAAGGTCTTAATATGACCTGCATGCAGCTATTCTAAATAATTATATGAAGAAAAAAAAAGGGGAATAAAATGGTTACAAAGATGATTTACATTGCACTTTGATTGGCATTGTGTCACCGCTATAGCATAATTGAAATTTTCTTTAAATGTTTCCACTTTAAGGCCTTCTTTAGTAAAACCAATTGAGAAATGGCATGATACAGTATGTGCATGTGCTTAAGTAGGAGTGTAGGTGTTGAAACATATGCAATAGTGTATGAGCTGAATGGGTGTGTTAATTAGTCTGATTAGTGCAGCTTTCAGTCTTTTTGTGAATGAATGGTTTCCTACAGCTACTGAGGTTCAAGCCACAGTTCAGATTCATGGTGTCAGTTTTAGACTGGATCCTAATTGCTTCTAGCACTCTCCTGTTCCAGTAATAGCCTTCCTCTTCCACAACTTTAGTGCCATCCCAGTCTATCTGATGCTTGTGCATATAGGTGTGTACAGTGATGCCATTCTTATCATCTGATCTCTTCACTGCTTGCCTGTGCTCTGCCAATCTCTTCTGGAGGGCTCTTCTTGTTTCACCTATATACCCTTGACTGTAGTCCTGACATGGCACCTCATACACAACTCCTGTCTTCTTCTCTTGTGGTATTTTGTTCTTTACATTCATTATGTACCAATTTTACAAAATAATATAATTATATGAAGAGAAACAGTAATACAATGATCAGTGATGATTTACACTAATCATTGATTGGCATTGTGTTAAAGCTTCTTCCTCAAAGCATTCCATGTACAAGTTGGCCACAACTGCGGAAACAGGAGATCCCATTGCTGCTCCATCTACTTGTTCATAACAGTCCCCGTTGTACCTAAAGTAAGTTGACCTGAGGCAGACCTCTAATAATTCTGTGATGCAGTCAGGAGATAGACATGTTCTCTCATCTAGACTTTCATCATTCTGGAGCTTATCTCTGATCACAGATACTGCCTCATCTATTGGAACATTGGTGAACAGGGAAGACACATATCAAAACTCACCATCGTTTCGTCAGATTTCAAGTATACACTATTAACTGTTTGCATGAAATGTTTTGAATTCTTTATGCATGATTGTGTCTTATCAAACAATGGAGATATCATTTAAGATATGAATTTTATAAATTGTAAGATGGTGATCCAATGCAGGAAACTATAGGTTTAAGTGGGCCTGCACTTAATTACAGCTGAATAATTAATTATTAAGCAGGTCATATACTGACCTTCCAAAAATTTCAGTTCTATCAACCATTTCAATTACATTTAACACAAATATAAAAAAGGATTTTAAAAATTAGCAGTCTTGAGGTAGTCCTGAATTTAATACTAATCCACTTGTACCACATTACAGTGGGTTCATTTAAGGTTATTTAGTGAATACTATTACAATCATCAATGAACTCAATGCCTTCATTATCTTTCTTCACATTATTCTTATTGATGTATATTTCTAATAAGATTGCTGACATCACACTTTCCATTGTCCTAACAATTGTTGATAATTCAGCGAGCGAGCGAAGCGAGCGAAGCTGACTATCAGTCGTGTTCAATTGAGATTTCAGATATATATATATATATATGTAGGTATGTATGCGTACGTCAAAAAATTTCGCCCGCGCTTCTAATTACGTAAGTTAGGTAAAGCGTTTACAGTTCCGGTATTTTTCAATTAACGAGCACGGAGAATCAACTTTGTTTCAACCAAAAAGTTTATAGCTACTCTCTTCTTGGCGAAAGACTGAATGGCAAATTGTCAAGCTGCGCTTCTTTGCCACTGCGTTCGAAGTTTATTCAGGTAATTCTGTTATTGTTAACTCTTCATGCCTAATCATTGCTATTATTTAGCGATTTCCTTCACAAATTATCTTTACCTATACTCATATATTTACTCGCTCGCCATGCATTTGCGCTATTCGAGCGCACCACTAGTATTACGTTCATGAAAAGTAATTGGCGAGCGAGCGTAGCGAGCGAGACACTTACAGGGGTAAAAATGAAAAAATCGGGGATGTTTGTTTGTTTATATATATGGACGTACGTATGTCATTTTGTACTTTGACCCTCCGTATTTTTGTGTTCGCTCCGCGTTCGACCCGTCCCAAACTTCACTAAACAGAATCCACCGGCTTAGCGACCATTACCCGTATCGCCTTTGAAATTGAATTGTTTACGGCGGCTTTGAATTGTTTTGCGGGTGCAGTTAAAACTCAAAAACTTATTGGGGCTCCATTTCCATTCGAGTTAGTGGCGGTGGTAAGTTAATACGCTATTTGTCACAGTTATAAGCCCTACTCAACAGTAAAAATTCATTGTCCGCTAGACTTACCAGGAAGGTAAGTCTTGCGTAGGTATGTTCAGTTGTGTGAAAGTATTGTGCGTTACAACTACTATTAAGAATATCACAAAGAAAATTTTAAATAACGTGATTTGAATTTGTTGCTTATTTTTCAATTCAAACTGTTGCGGGAGCGGTTACCATGACATTGAAACCCCTTTACCGCATACGTAATTTAAAAACTCTACTTTTATTTAGTAGCTTGAGTGTTAGTTGTTAAAATCAAATTAAACAATAGTGTAGTTTAAGGCTCGCTCGCCATTTGTGCTCAAGCACACCACTAGTTGTATTCCTGATGAATAGGATGGAAACCACTGCAATAAAGCAGGTATTAAGTGATTCCTACAAACTATTATTTTACATAAAAATGCATTGAAGTAGTTTGAGTTACACATTTTTGGACTATGAGTGAGCTTCCCCTCTTATTTAACACAGTAGTTCTAAAATGAACTTACAGTTTAAAATCTCATCACAGCTATTTTGAGTGAGTGGTCTCATTACATAACCATGACAAGATCTTCACTCAATTATGGATAGCATTTAATTATCATGTAAACAATAAATCAATGTCTTCATTTACATTTTTGCAGTAGAATTTAAACCACTTGTGAGATTAATGGAAAATGTAATTACATTTTTGGACTGTCTTGATACAATGCATTCATATAGATATGAATAATTAATGAAATCATAATTGCTATTAAATTTTGTACATTGTTATAAGAAAAATGCCTATATTTTTTGTTTATAGATAAGCTGAATATACTCTATTATTTGAAGCCTCATAACAAGCTTATAATTATTGAATGGCTTATAATGAACCCATAAGCTGTAAATAAGCTGGATTTGTACTATATATAAGCTTATCTTACACTTGCAGTATAAAGAGGTTATAAGATATTAAGAAGATGGCATATTATTGTATCATTTGCATAGTGAATCCAGTGCACAAGTGTGTATGTATGTGTAAACGGATGGTGTGTTGTCAATAAGTAATAATAATCATGTGTAAATAATAATATAACATTGTAATAATAATAATACATAATACGTAATAATGATGATGAATGTAGGTTATGATGGGGAGGATCCACAACACTGTAATGATTTTTTAATTAACATAAATATTATTAACGGTGAATGTATAAATTTAAAATTTAAATAGATCAGCTTGCTTGTCATTTGTGCTTAAGCACATCACTAGTATAAATTTGAAGGGAGTTAATGAAGGTATTAATTTCTTTTATGACTGCAGTAATCATATTCATTAATTTGGCTTAACAGAATCCACTGTAATGAGTCACAAGTTGATTGGTATAAACTTCAGGACTACATCAAGACTGATAACTTTTTAATCCATTTTTATATTCATGTTTGTGTAACTGTAATAGTGTTATTAATGTAAGACTAATAATTTTTTGAAGGTCTGAAAATGACCTGCATAATAATCAATTATTCTTCTATAGTCAGTCATGTACTTCTTACTCATTCCATAAATCCAGTCTCAAATTGGACTGCTCATATTTGTCACTATTTAGAATGAGGAGTTCAAGATTCAACCAAAAGACAGTTTTGATATTCACCACAAAGTTCAAAGTTCAGTTGATATAGAGGTTTGCATCCATTGGGGCTCTAGTCCAGTGACAATATTTTTCACCGCTATAACAGAACATCCTCTTTCATACATAGTTGAGGCCAAATCTGGAATGTTGCCATTACAATGAACTCAAGTTAATGTAGGGACTTCAAGATTATTGAGTTAGGGATTAATATAGTAAATATTCCATTTTCTTCAGCTGAAAAAATCACTCTTCATTCCACTCAGGATCTACGGAATTTTTTGATATGCTCATCAACTGGACATTCAGCTAGAAAACCAGATTATTTCAAGTACAAGGAGGAAGATGCGGGATTATAACTATTGACTGTGGTTGGTTTGATTCTTGTCACTATTGTGTATATTTTCATTTCCTGAAATGACACTATATGTGTGCACCTTTGTCATGCTTGACAGTGTTATAATATTGTATTGCTGATTTGATCTAATTAAATTGTATAATTCTACATTAAATAGATTCCATGTAGCCCCTCCATTATTCCACCCCCTTAGATGTACACTTCAGTATAGCTTTAATTTTATTTGAAATTGTTCAGGGTATAGATCATTTTATTTCCTTCCAAAAATGATTCAAATGGCCATGCCAGGAGTTATGGAGAGATTAAAAACAAGTGTTACATGCACCATTGAAATATAGCTTACTTTCAAACAAGTCCACCTATTTTATACATCTCTTAATTCAAGCAATAGCAATAAATTCAAAAATAATTGTGAGATAGTAAACCAAATGAAAAGGTCATGTGGAATCTCTCGCAAGAAAGTGGAAATTTTAGATGGTATGTCACTGATGACATTTTATAAATTGAGGTAAAATCTGATAGGTTTGCTGAAATCACACTTTCTAATGTCCTGGACAAAGGTGTTGATACTACTATAAACAATGTAAATGCGGCATTGATTGATAGCATGAATAATAATTACATTCATAGATGGAAACCCACAGCAATAAAGTAGTAGTCAAGTAGTATTTCTAGTGTGAGACATTATAACTCAAATTTCACTTTTTAACTTTTTTATTCATTAGTTTTTAAATCCCTGTTAGTTAGTTTTCTTGTTTGATTGAATTATTTGAATTTTTGATCCTAATTTTTGGAAGGTCATATAATGACCTGCTGGCATTTGCTTCAAAATGTAAATATAAAAAAAATGAAATGGTTAAAGTGACGATTTAAACTTATGTTCTTGGTTTACATTGCTATAGCTATTTCACACCTTCTTGAAATTGAATATTAGAAAAATCTTAAATAGAATATTGCCAACATTGTCACATAAAGTAGCTATAGCTATTTCACCCCTTCTTGAAAAGAGCATGTATTCAGAATTATTTCTGTGGCATATCTTTAATAAAGTTGTTGTTCAAATTTAAATAATTAAATCAATGATATGTCATGTTGACACAATGCCAATCAAAGAGTAGAGATTATCACTGTTATCATTGTATTACTGTTTTTTTTCATATTATTATATTTTGAAAAGCTGCAGGTCATTATATGACCTTCCAAAATTGAAACACCATTACTCAGACAAAACCACCCAAAAAAGAAAAAAAATATAAAACAGTGATTTAAAAGACAACAACAATGAATAAAAAAGTTAAAAAGTGAAATCTTGTTATAAAATCTTGCACTATAAATAATACTTGACTACTACTTTATTGCTGTGGGTTTCCATTTAAACTACACTATGAATACGATTATCCCTTCTTGTTATTATAAATCAATGCTTTATTGGCATTGTTTTAGTATCATCAACACCTTAGTCCAGGGGAATAGAAAGTGTGAAAGTATCTGATACTATCTCAATTAACAAAATGTCATCAGTGATAATTATACAATCTAAAATTTCGACATTCTTGCGAGAGGCTCCACATGACATTCATTTCATTTACTATTTCTTACAATATTTTTAATTTATTGCAATATATACTTGGTGCTTGTTAGAATCAGGTGTGGTGACCCTACCCACTATTATGGACACGCCCACCACACAATGCAAGAGGAAGACTGAACCTTACCTTACTCATTATATATATAACTATGTTTATTGTTCTGTTTCATCCTTTACCAGTATGTATTCTGAATCATGCTGACTCATTACACACACATTCACTGAGCATGCTCAGACTGAACACATGTATCATTATCACTTCACTCATGATTTAGAGGTTCTTGCTGAAGCTAAAGAATTTGAACTCTTTACTTAGAAGGAATTCTGTTGTGTGATTAGCTAACTAGCTAGTTGCACAGCAGTGGTGGCAGCATATCTACCTCAATTCACTCCCAGCTGCCAGTCACATCACCACACCTGGTGGCAGCGGTGGGATTGGTTGCATTGTGCAGTACAGGTGTAAGTAGTAGCTGTAGTAGGCATAGGGAATTCGTCTCCTCAGATCCACTTGTAGACAGAGTTTCCAATTCTGTCTTGTGAACTACCGCTGGTCACCAGGTGTGGTCAATGTTCCACAATTCATTGCAGATGTTGACAAACACACAGCTGCACAATCATCAATTGTGAAGGAGGCACTCAAATCAAAACTCAGCAAGCACAGGCTAGCACTTGAATCAAATGCCATTTCTAATTTCAAGAAGGGTGATACTGTGTTAAAGCGAGCACCGGGACTTAATAAATGCCTTGAATCATCTTGGGAAGGTCCATTCACAATTGTAGCTCTGTTACCACCAGTAAATTGTAAAATTATCCCAGCAGGGCAAAGCAAAGCAAAACCAAAAGTGATACATCTATCCCAATTAAAGAAAGGAATCAGAGTTGTCATTGTGGATGAAACAAAAGCAGACATTTGTGAACCAGCCAATAGCAAACCACAACCAATTTCATTGTCACCTCAGCAGTAATTGCAGCTAGATAGCACATTGAGTAAATTTCCATCAGTGTTCACAGACAAACCAGATATCACGAAAGCAATTACTCATTCAATTAAGTTGTCATGTACCACACTTCTATGGACACCTTCATATACCGTACCACTAGCACACAGGGAGGCTTTCAAACAAGAGATTGACACGTTACTTGAGCTTGGTATTATTAAAATATCTCATTCTTTGTGATCAAGTCCACCAATACCCATCAAGAAAAAGGATGGCGGCATACGTATTGTGTGTGATTTCAGGAGGCTTAACACTGTCACTATTCCAGAACCCTTTTTAATGCCGACTCTATCATAGCCAAGTTAGGCAGTTCAACAATTTTGTCCAAATTAGACCTACTAAAAGGATTCTATCAGGTTCCGATGGAACAGGAATCGAAGCAATACACTGCATTTTGCTGTGCACACGGGAAGTTACAGTTTCGAGTTATGCCTTTCGGGTTAAGGAACACACCAGCCACGTTTCAATTATTGATGCAGAGAGTGTTGGCCGGATGTGAACAGTATGCATTGCCTTATGTAGATGATGTAATCATTAATTCCACATCATTTGAGGATTAATGTTGCAAACACATTGGAAAGACTTATACATCACAGTCTCACGGTCAAGAAAAGCAAATGTCATTTCCGGTGGCGGCTACACAATTGACACAACCAGCATCAGTTGAGTTTGTATGTGTTTTTTGATAGTTTGTGCACACTAACACAATTGAAAATCGAATGTAGGTTGTGATTACCAATAGTGACTGACTGTCCCAATGATTACACACGAGTGAGTGGTGCCCCTGTAAGTGTCTGGCTCGCTACGCTCGCTCGCCAATTATATATCGCGAACTCATTAGAGAGTCAGCTCCGCTCGCTTCGCTGAATTATATTTTGCTAAAAGAATGATGCAGGTCATTTTATGAATTTCAAAAAATTCCAACAATTATGCCAAAGCAGAGCAAGTTTGGCATGTGGAGAATAGTATTGTATTTTGTACCTTATTCTATTTTGGTTTTCTACTTCATCATGAATATAATTATTATTCATGAACATAATAGCTAATTATCAACACTTAACCCACTGTAATGTGGTACAAGTTGTTTAGTATTAAATTCAGGACTGCCTCAAGAATAATTTTGGCATGCATGTGAAGAAAACAGTATTGTATTTTGTACCTTATTCCATTTTTTCTTCATGATTTAATTAGACCGTATTAAGACAACCTTCATCAATTAGTCATAGTATCTTTGTAAAATATTTTCATTTTTCTCATGAATTGGTTTAATTTCATTTAGTAACTTACATATTCACTCATTTTCTTTATTATGGGCAAAAAACTTGTTTGTACATTAGTTTCATTCTTAGTTTTAATTATTTTCAGTCTCATTATAATGCTATTATTGTGTGTACAAATATTAGAAGAATCTTAAATACAATATTGCCAACATTGTCCCACAAGTAGCTATAGCTATTTTACCCCTTCTTGAAAAGAGCGCTTCCCTCAGTCATGCTCCCTCTAACACAGGATCACCTCAACATTATTGTTTGGGCATACAACCCTTTTACCCAAACATGCACACTTGTGCACTGGATACACTATGCAAATGAGGAAATGAAGATGTCTTATTACTATCTTATAACTTCCATATGTAGCAATGTCCAGTTTTTTTGTTTTGCTTTGTGTATTATCTTTGCTTTTTGGTTCGTTATAAACTATATGGTATAAGCTGGTTATGAGGTTTAAAATAGAAAGGAGTATATTCAGCAACTTCTAAACAAAAGTAGCTGTAGGTATCTTTCTTATAACAGTACTTCATGAATTAGTGCAAAATTTACTGGCAATTATGATTTAATTACATCTTATTTATTATTATACGAATGCATTATGTCTTGACAGTTTGACAAACAATAACAAAATAACAATTACATTAAACACGAATATGAAAAAGAATAAACATTAGCAGTCTTGAAGTAGTCCTGACATTTATTGGCTGTTTGAAATTAGTAGGACTTAAATACCTGTCTGTAACTATAGATGAAGAATTGATTATTTAGCTGGTCCTATTGTGACCTTCCTAAAATTGCTTTACCAAATTAACACAATTATAATTACATTTAACCAGTCTAGAAGTAGTCCTGAATTTAATACTAACCAACTTGTACCTCATTACTTTGGGTTCTAGGCTGCTTTGATGAATATGAATACTGCTTCATATCATAAATGAAATCAATAACTTCATTAACTCACTTTGATGCTAGTAATGTTCTACAGCACAAATAACAAGCGAACTGATCTAACTAAAATTTAAATTTGAATTGAAAGAGTGATTTTAACGATCCTATTTTATATTTATCTCAATTTATTACACATGACAGATGTGATCATCCAGGGATACACAGTTAATCACTCGCCCCCCCCCCCCCCAATCCACCCACCCAAATCTTCATATTCCATGTCAGTCTGCCTGACTAATGAAAAATGTACTGCTATGCCTATGTAGTTATGACTACAATTTGATTATATTGTGTTAGAGATCTTCATAAAAATCACACATTAGGTAGAACTATATAGTTTATAACTTGATACCACCAGTGAATGGGTGTTAATGAATATAGTGTTACCATTTATGATTAAATTCATAGTGGAAAACCCACTGCAATGAAGTTGTAGTTCAGTTATATAAAGTGCAGGACTTCACCCTATTAGAAACAGCCAGCAGTTTTTAATCCATTTACATCTCAATACTGCATGTAACAGCTATTTTTAATCTACACATAACTGCAGACTGTGGCCATATGAATAATTTTTGGAAGGTCATTATAATGACCTAATGATTACTATACACAGAACTGTTTAAAATAAATATAGATATATTGGAGGGTGGAATGGTGGGAGGAGCTACATGGAATCTTTTTATTGTAGACGTATACAATAATTTAACAAAATCATATCAGCGATACAATATCATAACACTGTCCAAGTTTGACAAAAAGTGTACATACCTATAATTAACATTTCATGGAATGGATATATCCATAAATGTATGGTGACAAAATACAAATCAACTATAATCCCACATCTTCCTCCTTAGTACCTAAGATAGTTTGGTTTGCTAGCTGAGTGTCAGTTTTTGAGCACATCAAATAACTTTAGTAGATCTTGAGGGCAAAACATGTATAGTTTTACCAATAGTTAAGTTCCTTTTTGTATCAATATAATATCTTTGTTCTATTATTTTTTTAACTGCAGATATTTGATTAGTGAACGAAGTTTTGGAAGGTCACAAAATGACCAGCTACACATTTCTAGCAGAGCAGTTTTACAAAGAGAGAATAAAATAATTAAAATGATAATTTGTGGCAGTATGTCACCATAACCCAATAATTGATATAATTATTGGAGTAATGCTGAGTGCTTACTATAAGCCATTACAAATTATACTGAACAGCTTTTAACCTCTACATTTTGATTAGCTTGACACTGAAATTAAATGTGATTTAAACAAGTTTAAATGAGGTCTGCATTGGAATGGTAGTTAGGTAAGTATCATTGCCTGGAAACTTGCAAGGCATAGCAGCAAACATTTATCTATAGCATAATATGGTCAAGGCTACTAGCTACCACATGGTGGGGCAAAATGGTACGTCTATGAGAGTAGCATGCCTGTGTTGCAATTAAATAGACAGAGGAGTAGGTTATGGTTGTACATGTCAGTGTTATTAGTAAATCATAGTATAGGGGTTTGGGGAGTGTGGCTTTTAGCCACTGGAGGCTGTTGCAAACATACACTCCCTAAAACAAATAAGGAATCACGAAGGTAATGATCTACAGGGCAAACTGCAGGTGAGTTTAAGAATCAAATAGCAGGATCGGTAAGAGATGTACTGGCTGGGGTTAGCATGGATATTAGTCTCGTGTAGCTAGACCCTTTACCACCCTTGGTAAAGGGTGATAAAGGGTCCGGCTACACGAGACTACATAGATATGTTAATAGGAGTAAAGAATGTGTTGGGAGGGTCTAGAAAGGATGCCTACTCAATATAGACAGACTATTGTTAATGATCAAATGATGCTCAAAATGACAATGCACAAATAACTAAAATTTGATGCTTAAAACTTGAGCAACTGATATAGAAACAAAATATTCCTTTAATTGTGTTCTAAAGTATGTAAAGTATTTCAACAGACAGAAATGACCATAAAAAAGAGCAAAGAAAAACTTACTAAACTACTGTTACTTGCACACAAAATGCAACATGCAACAGTGTAATATTACTCTCATTTCTAATTACATGATTGTATCATTTTCTGTATTATGTAATAGTTAGAGCATAAGCGCTTGGGTACTGGTGCATTTAGTGCACTGAATCCCAAGGGCAGTAGGCCCGAGGGCTTTGTGCACTAAATCCACCTGTACCTAAGCGCATGCTCTAACTATTTTAGATCCCGTTTACCCAGAGGCCTGCCCAGTTTCCACTAGCAACTTTGTTTATCTGCATTTTCGGTGTGGAATTCTTCGGTGTCGAATTCTTCAGTGTTTCAGGCTCAAAATTAAAATTCAATTAAAATTCAATTGAAGAGCGCCAGAAAGTTTACTTTAGCAAGTTTACTTTAGCATTGTAGCTGCCAGCTGTTATCTCCAGATCTAACTCTACCTGGGCTGCTCTGCAGTAAGCTGTAAAGCAGCTAGCTATGGTAAATTCCTGTGGTATGAGAGCCGCAGGAGAGTTTTATGATAGGGCTGGTCCAATATAGGTGGATATGAGAGAGTAGTAGACCCTCCCATATCAGGCCTCACATAACCTGCTCCCTGCTTTATCCAGCCTATTCTATTAAACTAAAACTCAAAAATAGCAATATCCCCAAGGTTGTTAGTATACACAGTTCATATACCTAAAGGCAAAAAATAGTGCACACTTACCAAGTTAGTACACCTAGTAACAATATAGCAAGGGGTTCTAATTGATTTAATTAATTTCTTAATATTACTTAATTTACATCTTGCTCAATTTTTAAACTTTACTTCTTCTGTAATTGATGAATTAATTGGTGGTCCTTTGTATTATTTCCTTTAATTTGAAATCCATTCGATTTTTAATTATTTTCTATCAATAACAAGGATGAATTAATATGTAACTTTTAAATGGCAGTAATGAACAGAAAAGTTGAGTCTATTATATAATACGAGTATAACACATTTATCATGTAACTGTAAATAGCAGAAGTAGCGATTTTAAACCTCCTTGTCAACTGTCATTCTGTCATCCTATTAAAATAACAGTTTGTTTCAGCTTTTGTTCTAACACATGCACCTCTTTATACATCTCTTAACTATGCCAATAGCAGTAAGTATACAGTAGTTGGCAATAAATTAAAACTTTGTAAGATATTAAATGAATTGAGAAGGTTATGTGGAGACTCTCGCAAGAATGTGGACATTTTAAATGGTATCTCACTAATGACACTTCGTTAATTGAAGTAATATCTGATATGTTTGCTGAAATCACACTTTCTATTGCCCTGGACAAGGTGTTGATAACACTGTAAACAATGTGAATGAGGCATTAATTTATAGCACTGGTGATAATTATATTCTTTTTCATAGTGAAGTTTAATTGGAAAACCATAGCAATGAAGTAGTAGTCAAGTAGTATTTATAGTGCAAGACATTATAACTCAAATTTCACTTTTTAACCTTTTTATTCATTGTTTTTTAAACCCCTGTTTGTTTATTTCATTTTTTGAATTGTTGCCTGAATATGCTAGTTTGAATTTTGGAAGGTCATATGACCTGCAGTTTTCAAAATATAATTATATAAAAAGAAATCAGAATAGATGGATACAGTGACAATTTACACTATTCTTTGATTGGCATTGTGTCACCAAGACCTTATAATTGATGTACTTATTTGAATTTGAACCACAAAACTTCGTTACAAAGATTAAGATGCAATGATAAATCTGGATACATTGAACTATTTGTACTTATCTTGCTGCTTGTACCCATTTAATATTTGTAATTTTAATGACACTTTTGCTGGCTGTGTATTAATTGTAATGATAATTGGTGACGTAATTGTAATAACAATGATTTCTAGACTGCTCATTCATACATTAATCTTCTTTATCCATAATGATTCTCGAGTTATAAAAGAATACGTATTAATTCTAATGCTGATTGTGATGTATCTGATAAGATGAGCTTTAGAAATGTATAGGTTTGAATTCTTTAATATACTATTATAAATATAACACAATGTGAGTTATGTCATAATTAATAAGTGTAAAATTAGTGTATAGCTCTATGAAATGTCTGTAAAAATATAATGCAATGAAATATTTTATAAATGTAACTCCATATGCTGGCTTAAGAATTTAATACACTGTGACCACCAATATGAACTAGTATCCATTGTGAATATTTCTGCGATCCAATTCATTTTATATTATATATGTTGTTTAGGTTGTTGTTTAAGTTGGATATAATAGAGAGCTTTATGAGCATCAGCTAAGACACAGAAACACACGAGCATATAAGCACACGACACGATTGAGTGAGCAGTGGTTGCCGCAATTACCATAAATATCATTACGTCTGCGTAAGAGGAGATTATGGTAAAGGGTCGAAGCATTAGAACTTAACAGCTGAGAGAGAGACAGATACAGGTAAACAGGAAACATTAGAAATAAGTGACAAGTAGCAGGTACAACAGATAAACAAATGAGACATAATAGAGACAGTTCACAGTTCAGTTCACAGATAGATTCAGTTCTCGGGCGGGCCGGGCCTCAGACTTGAGATTCTTGTTCAGGATCTGTGTTGGGTCCTGAACATATGTATTATATATATAAGTATCATACTTATATATATATATATATGTATATACCACTGGCTGTGGAATGAATGTGTGATTTCTATGAAGATCTCTAATATATGATCACAGTGTAGTCAATACTACATGGTGCATTCTGCATTGGTCAGACAGACTGACTTTGGAATTATGTATATTTGTGGGGGGTGATTGAAATACATACACAACACTAGCTTTACAATGAGACTCATTCCACATTACTAGGTAAAACTATAGTTGATAACTTGATACCACCAGTGAATGGGGTGTTAATGGAGATAGTGTTACCCTTAATGATTAAATTCATAGTGGAAACCCACTGCAATGAATTTGTAGTTCAGTTATATAAAGTGCAGGACTTCACCTTATTAGTAACAGCCAGCAGTTTTTAATCCACTTACATCTCAATACTGCATGTAACAGCTATTTTTAATCTACACATAACTGCTGACTGTGGCCATATGAATAATTTTTGGAAGGTCATTATAATGACCTAATGATTACTATACACAGAACTGTTTAAAATAAATGTTAATCTTTAGATATATTGGAGGGTGGAATGGTGGGAGGAGCTACAATTGAATTGATTATTATGCAGGTCATTTTCAGACCTTCCAAAAATTATTAGTCTTACATTAATAACACTATTACAGTTACACAAACATGAATATATAAATGGATTAAAAAATTAGCAGTCTTCATGTAGTCCAGAAGTTTATATCAACCCCTTTTGGAAAGACAATGGAAGGTGATCCTACTACTCAGGTGGGATTTCAGTAATCCTACTAAATATTTTCCTCAATTTATTCTGACAAAAAGAAGCATGTGATATATATACTCTCAAAAATAACCATATATTCTGGCATAAGATCTCTGCATGACTTTACAAAAAACTTGTGAATAACAATAATACAATAAGAACACTAATTATAAAATGTAATAATTAATATTAATTGTACGAGGAATATTTAAGTGGTACTTTGATGGTCTAAGTAAGTTCTAGGTAAGGTGTATCTCATTCTTGCACATGTAGAGCAAGAGCACTTTAGGCTCTCACTTTTGTTAATTAATCTTAGGCATTTTTGTTTTAATTTCTTATTTTATTAAATTAACATTATTAATTTCCTTGTTGCTCATTTATTATTACTTATCTACATTTTCAAATAATTGGGAGTTGTTTATATCTTTGAAATCCAATATGCAAGCAATGATAAAACAATTAAGCATGCATGTTGGATTTCATAGATATAAGCATAGTAAACAAAACGAGAAAGTCATGTAGAGACTCCTGCAAGAATGTGGAAATTTTTGATGGTATATCACTGATGACATTATGTTAATTGAGGTAATAATTGGATAGGTTTGCTGAAATCACACTTTGTATTGACCTTGACAAAGATGTTGCTACTACTGTAAATAATGTGAGCTTGAGGAATTAATTAATAGCATGAATGATAATTATATTCATAGTGATGTAAATTGGAAACCCACAGCAATAAAGTATTAGTCGAGTAGTATTAATAGTAATGGGATTTTATAACTCAAATTTTACTTTTTAACATCTGTTTTTTAAACCACTGTTTGTTCATTTCATTTATTTAATTGTTATCTGAATATGAAGTGCCAATTTTTGGAAGGTCTTAATATGACCTGCAGCTATTCTAAATAATTATATGAAAAGAAATGGGAATAAAATGATTAAGAAGATGATTTACTTTGCACTTTGATTGGCATTGTGTCACCACTACAGTATAATTGAAATTTTCTTTAAATGTTTCCTCTTTAAGGCCTTCTTTAGTAAAACCAATTGAGAAATGGCATCTTAATTTGGAGTGTAGGTGTTGAAAAATATGCAATAGTGTATGAGCTGAATGTGTGTGTTAATTAGTCTGATTAGTGCAGCTGTCAGTTGTCTTGTGAATGAATGGTTTCCTACAGCTACTGAGGTTCTAGCCACAGTCTAGATTCATGGTGTCAGTTTTAGACTGGATCCTAATTGCTTCTAGCACTCCCCTCTTTCAGTACACTTCCTCTTCCACAACTTTAGCTCCATTCCACTCTATCTGATGCTTGTGTGTATAGGTGTATACAGCAATACCATTCTTATCCTCTGATCTCTTCACTGCTTGCCTGTGCTCTGCAAATCTCTTCTGGAGAGCTCTTCCTGTTTCACCTATATGTATACACTTGACTGCAGTCCAGACATGACACCTCATACACAACTCCTGTCTTCTTCTCTTGTGGTATTTTGTTCTTTACATTCATTATGTATCAATTTTACAAAATATAGTTATATGAAAAGAAACAGTAATACAATGATCAGTGATGATTTACACTAATTATTGATTGGCATTGTGTCAACATAACCATATCATTGATTTAAATATTGGACCTTGAACAAAACTTTATTTAAGATATGCCATAGAAATATTTCTGGATGCATTGAACTACTTGTACTCAATTTGCAACTCGTTCCATTACATTATGTTAATAATTACAGATATTTTGTAAATTGAGGTAATATCTGATAGATTTGCTATAATCACACTTTCAGTTGCCCATAACAAAGGTCTGGTGTAAACAATTCAATGAGTAAACAAATCAATGAGTTATTGATTAATAGCATGAGTGATAATTATATTCATAGTGAAGTTTAAATGGAAACCCACAGCAATAAAGTACCATCAAGTAGTATTATTATATAGTGCAAACCTTAATAACTCAAATTTCACATTTTAACTCTTTTTTATTGACTGGTTTTTAATCATTTTTTTTGTTTTGTTGTTTGTTATTTATTTTGTCTGAATAGATACAAAATTTTGGAAGGTCATAAAATGACCTGAGGCATTTGCTTTTCAAAAGGTAAATTATATAAAAAGAAAAGGGATTAAAATGATTACAGTGCCGATTTACACTTATATTTTTTTGTTAGTTTGGTACAGGTGATCCAGGAGTAGAAGCCATGCTGCTGCAGTCATGGGTGAATTTTTTTTATTTTTAAGGGGTGAAATAGTTATAGCTACTTAGTGGACAATGTTGGCAATATTGTATTTTCCTAAAATATTTTTTCTAATATTTGTACATACACAATAATAGCATTATAATGAGACTGTCCAGAACTGAAATAAATAACTAGGCTAGGGCTAGGGCTAGGGCTAGGGCTAGGGCTAGGGCTAGGGCTAGGGCTAGGGCTAAATTAGTAAGGATAATATTTACGGAATAGTAAGAACCAAACATTTCTCTTGCTCAGTATTTGTGTGATCTTTAGAAGATAACTCTTTAGAGCCTTCCCTAATGGTTGCTTTGTCATAACCATTACTTTGAAGTACTTTGTGTTGGTGTTTCTCTTCTTCCTTCAAGTAATCACTCATATTAGTTACCCTCCTAGCTCTGTGATACAAGCATGGCACTACTCCTCTCTTTACATGGTTAGGATGATGAGACTTAAAGTGAAGGTATCTATCTGTGTGTGTAGGTTTTCTGTACACAGTGGATGAAGCATACCATCACTCTCTCTCTCTTTAATAAGCAATCCAAAAAAGTAGCTTACTATCTTCCTCTGATTCCATAGTAAATTTTATAGAATGTCTTAAATAATTTAAAATGGTCCAACAAATGTTTTTCACTTCCTTTCTTAACTATGCAAAAGGTGAAATCTACATATCTCTTCCATAATACAGGTTTAACTGGAGCTGAGTTTAAAGCTTCTTCCTCAAAGCATTCCATGTACAGGTTGGCCACAACTGCGGAAACAGGAGAACCCATGGCTGCTCCATCTACTTGTTCATAACAGTTCCCGTTGTACTTAAAGTAAGTTGACCTAAGGCAGACCTCTAATAATTGTGTGATACACTCAGGAGATAGACATGTCCTTTCATCTAGACTCTCATCATTCTGGAGCTTATCTCTGATCATAGATACTGCCTCATCTATTGGAACATTGGTGAACAGGTAGACACATCAAAACTCACCATCACTTCGTCAAATCTCAAGTATACACTATTAACTGTTTGCATGAAATGTGTTGAATTTTTTATGTATGATTGTGTCTCACCAAACAATGGAGATATCATTTTAGATATGAACTTTGATAAATTGTAAGATGGCAGGAAACTATAGGTCTAAGTGTGCCTGCACTTAATTACAGCTGAAGAATTCATTATTAAAACCATTTCAATTACATTTAACACAAATATATATAAGGATTTAAAAAATTAGCAGTCTTGAGGTAGTCCTGAATTTAATACTAATCCACTTGTACCACATTACAGTGGGTTCATTTAAGGTTATTTAGTGAATACTTATTGCAATCATAAATGAACTCAATGCCTTCATTAACTTTCTTCACATTATTCTTATTGATGTAAATTTCTAATAAGATTGCTGACATCACACTTTCCATTTCAGTGTACGGCTTCACAACAAGAAATCCACATTATAATTTTTATTTACTTTTTAATAAACTATTTATATTATTTTTTACATGAATTAAAAGATCAGAAAATGATCTGCTAAGTGATTCCTACAAACTATTATTTTATATAAAAATGCATTGAAGTTATAGTTTGAGATACACATTTTTGGACTATGAGTGAGCTGCCCCTCTTATTTAACACAAAATTAGCAATGTAGTTCTAAAATGAAATTAAAGTTTAAAGTCTCATCATAGCTATTTAGAGTGAGTGGTCGCATTACATTACCATGACAAGATCTTCATTTAATTATGGATAGCATTTAATTGTCACTTAGACAATAAATTAACTTCTTCATTTCCATTTTTGCAGTAGAATTTAAACCACTTGTAAGAACAATGGAAGATGTAAATACATTTTTGGACTGTCTTGATATAATGCATTCATATAAATATAAATCATTAATGAAATCATAATTGCTATTAAATTTTGTACTAATCCATGATATAAGAACTGTTATAAGAAAAATGCCTATATATTTTTGTTTAAAGATAAGCTGAATATACTCTATATTATTTGAAGCCTCATAATAAGCTTATATTGAATAGCTTGTAATGAACCCATTAGCTGTATATAAGCTGGATGTATACTACATATAAGCTCATCTTATACTTGCAGTATAAAGAGGTTATAAGATATTAGAAGAATTGTCTCATTTGCATAGTGAATCCAGTGCACAAGTGTGTATGTATGTGTAAACGGATGGTGTGTTGTCAATAAGTAATATATAATCATGTGTATATATAATATATAACATTGTAATAATAATAATAATACATAATACATAATAATGATGATGAATGTAGGCAATGATGGGTAGGATCCGCAACACTGTAATGATTTTTTAATTAACATAAATATTATTAACGGTGAATATATAAATTTAAAATTTAAATAGATCAGCTTGCTTGTCATTTGTGCTTAAGCACATCACTAGTATAAATTTGAAGGGAGTTAATGAAGGTATTAATTTTTTTTATGACTGCAGTAATCATATTCATTAATTTGGCTTAACAGAACCCACTGTAATGAGTCACAAGTTGATTGGTATAAACTTCAGGACCATTAATTCATTTTTATATTCATGTTTGTGTAACTGTAATAGTGTTATTAATATAAGACCAATAATTTTTGGAAGGTCAGAAAATGACTTGCATAATAATCAATTATTCTTCTATAGTTAAGGGCAGTATTTCTTACTCATTCCAAAAGCTAGTCTCAAACTGGACTGCTCATATTTGTCACCGTTTAGAATGAAGAATGAGGAATTCAACCAAAAGACCATTTTGATATTCACCACAAAGTTCGAAGTCCAGTTGATATACCAAATGATGCTGAGGTTTGCATCAATTCGGGCTCTAGTCCAGGGCCAATATTTTTCACCGCTATAACTGAACATCCTCTTTCATACATAGTTGAGGCCAAATCTGGAATGTTTCCATTACAATGAACTCAAGTTAATGTAGGGACTTCAAGATATTGAGTTAGGTTTGGTATAGCAAATATTCCATCTTCTTCAGCAAAACAAATCGCTCTTCATTCCACTCAGGATCTATACTGAATTTATTTGATATGCTCATCAACTGGACATTCAGCTAGAAAACCAGATTATTTCAAGTACAAGGAGGAAGATGCGGGATTATAACTATTGACTGTGGTTGAATTGATTCTTGTCACTATTGAGAATATTTTCATTTCCTTAAATGATGTTACATGTGTGCACATTTGTCTTACTTGTACAGTGTTATTGTATTGCTGATTTGATCTAATTAAATTGTATAATTCTACATTAAATAGATTCCATGACAATTATTCCTCCCCCTGAGATGTACACTTCAGTATAGCTTTAATTTTATTTGAAATTGTTCAGGGTACAGATCATTTTATTTCCTTCCAAAAATGATTCAAATGGCCATGCCAGGAGTTATGGAGAGATTACAAACAACTGTTACATGCAGCATTGAAATATAGCTTACTTTCCACCAAGTCCACCTATTTTATACATCTCTTAATTCAAGCAATAGCACTAATTATAGATGGCAATAAATTCAAAAATAATTGTGTGATAGTAAACCAAATGAAAAGGTCATGTGGAAACTCTCGCAAGAAAGTGGAAATTTTAGATGGTATGTCACTGATGACATTTTATAAATTGAGGTAAAATCAGATAGGTTTGCTGAAATTACACTTTCTAATGTCCTGGACAAAGGTGTTGATACTACTGTAAACAATGTAAATGTGGCATTGATTGATAGCATGAATAATAATTACATTCATAGATGGAAACCCACAGCAATAAAGTAGCAGTCAAGTAGTATTTGTAGTGTGAGACATCATAACTCAAATTACACTTTTTAACTTTTTTATTCATTAGTTTTTAAATTACTGTTAGTTAGTTTTCTTGTTTGATTGAATTATTTGAATTTTTGATCCTAATTTTTGGAAGGTCATATAATGACCTGTTGGCATTTGCTTCAAAATGTAAATATAAAAAAAAATGAAATGGTTAAAGTGACGATTTAAACTTATGTTCTTGGTTTACATTGTGTCAACTGGACCATATAATTAATTTAGTTATTTGAATTTGAACTACAAAAGTCCGTTACAAATATCACCACATCTTACTTTCAAACACTTATTTTATACATCCATTGACTCCAACAAAATAATAGCACAAAGTAAATTTAGAGTAAAATATCTGCATGCCAATAAGCATAGCATATTTGAAGGAATAATACCCAATAAAACAGTTTAAAACATACAACATATGTTTGCAACATAGGTGTTGATACTGAAATAGTGAAAGTGTGATTTCAGCCAACCCATCCAATTATTACCTCAATTAACATAATGTCATCAGTGATATACCATCTAAAATTTCCACATTCTTGCAAGAGTCTCTACATGGCCTTCTCGTTTTGTTTACTATGCTTATATCTATGAAATCCAACATGCATGCTTAATTGTTTTATCATTGCTTGCATATTGGATTTCAAAGATATAAACAACTCCCAATTATTTGAAAATGTAGATAAGTAATAATAAATGAGCAACAAGGAAATTAATAATGTTAATTTAATTAAATAAGAAATTAAAACAA
>WLWD01003036.1_pt1 | contig 25484 bp, 23 predicted proteins | sample 6712731 | NCBI WGS metagenome assembly WLWD01 (sample SAMN12718690, study PRJNA576275) | sponge metagenome | isolation source: marine sponge | host: Mycale hentscheli | place: New Zealand: South Island, Marlborough, Capsize Point | collected 2014-11-01 | reverse complement strand
CAACGGTCAGACCGTTGGGAACGGAGTATTTTCTGCATGTATGTAATGGATTTTTTGACTCCAAGTAACGGTTGACTCTCTACTCCGGACAACGGCCAAGTTGTGTGCCCCAAAATGTAATGTCTTGTACAAAATTTACTTCTTGGGACGGCCAGTTAGCCACACCCAACTTATTGATGCCTCCATTTTGCATCGCTTTTCAATTTTAGCTTGCCACGCCTAACTAATTTATGACTTGTGTGCCTTTCAATTTAATAAAAGACATAATACTAAATGAATGCTAATACTAATTTTACATTCATTACAGATGTCCCTCTATTAACTAGTTCTCTCATTCGGCAGACATAAACAGGTGGGCCGAACACGCGGTAGATACAGGGCACTTCCAGGCCATAACCGGCGCCTTTGTTCACTCTCTCTCCTTGGACCACAGCGTGTGCTATCTACTGGATCCACGTCAACGTGCGAATCAGAGGAAACTTGAATTTAATTCTGGACATTGAGTGAAAAAGAGGAGCCCTGGACTGATCCATAGACAGATCCATTTAATAGAAGCTTTTACCTTTAATGTCCTTTGGGTTTGCCCCAGAGGAAATCAAAGACTTTCTCTCCTTTAAGAGAATACTCTCAGAGTTTCTCTTTGAAGGGGTCATATAAGGTTTTATATACACCTTTGATTTGGTCAATTTACTTCGGTTGGATAGGATTACAGACACTTCAGTTGTTCTCAACAACTTCACAAGTAGAGGTCGAGGCCTTACATGAGAGGGGCTATATTTACCCATTCTCGTGCAATCTCTAACAGAAAGCTTAGAGATATCAGGCATGAGTGAAGATAATACTGATATCACTTGCTTTTGATCACTGTCTAACCTAACCTGATGTGAAGTGCCTTGAAGACATTCATCAATATCGTATATCACTAAGCTAAACTTACGTTCCCATATATTTACAAATTCTGCGCATCTTCACTTGCACATGCAGTTTCTCTTCTCTTTACTGTCATTATGGAATCTCATTCCATTTCAGCTGACTGGAAGGTACACAAATCATTTCCTCTCCACAAGAAAGGAAGTGTATCTGAAGTTAGCAACTACAGGCCTATTTCTCTCCTAAACATTCTTCATAAAGTACTAGAATTAATAGTCTACTCTAAGATAATAGATTTTATATATCCAAAAATTGCAAAGACACAATTTGGTTTCATCAGAAATAGATCCACTCTTCAACAACTTCTATCATAGCTATACTTCAGTTTTCAATTCTGTGGAGTCAAAGCCACAGAAATTGTGTTTCTTGATTTTGCCAAAGCCTTTGATTCAGTCCCCCACAATGAACTTCTGTATAAACTTTGGCTAACTGGCATTACTGGTCCTCTTTGGTTACTTTTCAAAGATTACTAACAAAATAGAAAGCATTTTGTTGAAGTTGAAGGGTGTAAATCTGACTTACTTCCTGTCAAATCAGGTTTACCTCAAGGTAGTGTACTTGGACCTCTGCTTTTTCTTATTTATGTTAACGACATACCGGCTCTCTGCTCTTTTTCGTCTGTGTTTTTATTTGCTGATGATGCCAAACTTATTGCCTCCTCTAAACTCTGCAAGTGAGAATTTAGCTCTTCAAAAGGATCTTGACAAAAACTTTCTTTAAATACTTCTAAATGTGCATACATGAACGTCTCCCTATCATCATCTACTAACAACAATTACACCATCGGTAATGATACAATTAAAATGGTGACTCAACAGAAAGATTTAGGTATTTTAATCTCTGATATATAGTTTATCTTGGTCTGTCCACATCAAAGAAATATGCAGCAAACCTTATCGGTCTCTGTATTTAATTAGGCGAACAATTCCTTGCACATCACCCATTAACATTAAGAAGTCCCTCTATCTATCACTTGTAAGATCTCAGCTGACCTACTGTTCCCAGCTATGGTTTCCCAACAAAATACAAGACATTATCTTATTGGAAAGAGTTCAACGGCGTGCAACTAAATACATTTTAAATAATTATAATATTTCTTACAAATTAAGACTTATTCATCTCAATATTTTACCACTAATGTACTTACCTACAATTACTAGACTTATTATTTTTTGTTAAATGTCTTAAGAATCCCTCTGATTCATTTAATGTATATTTAATCACGTCACTTTTCATTCTGGGTCCACAAGATCTTCATCTAATCCAAAAAACTCCGAAATAAGGTCAAACTCTCTACAAAGGCCAAAGGGTTCGTCCCCATGCATGGCTGTTGTTCGGAGGTTCGACTGTATTATAATTTAATAATTACTCAAGAGCAGTAGTCACATAACGTAGCTAGCTACGTACTTTAGCATTTGTGTTGCTCCAACTGCACTAGAGTATAAAAATTTAAGTTGTATGCAAGCAATATGACCTTCATAAACATCAAACCCATTGTAGCAGAAGCTCATCCAGTTTCCTTTGAAATAAATTTCTAATCGGCCTCTAGAAATTGATCCTGATATCAGACGAAGATCTCCCTCTTCTATAAATTTAGGAAAAAAATTAAATTTAAGCACAGTCTCTACAGTTGAGAATTGGAGCCACTAATTAGGGGCATTACTGAGTAATAAAACATCATGACCTTTTTTATATGAATTAGTCAATATTTAATAATTGATTAATAAACAAAAGCAAGCAAACTAAAAAGAAAACAAAAAAAAAATTGACCAATACATTTCATACCTATAATTTATGCATTGACTACTACTATATTGTTACAATTACAACTCATGTTCAAATTAGATACCAAACATTTGGCATGGGTTACATAATATATTAGCCATTAGCTTTTGTCCACTAAGTAATGCTTAGGATTGCAAAGTGGAATACAGGCATGGGATAAATGGGAGCTGTGATTTGGGGAACTCAACCATGCCTGAAAATGACACTTTCTTTAACTTATTTTGAGATGATATTTCCTTCAACGAAATCACCAGAATAATTAATAAATTGATGGCAGGACATCCAGACATACAGTAAAACGAACTAAGTTCGTAACCATGATTAAAATTTAACATAAAAGTAGCCCTACAATTTCCATGGAAACGGATCCCTTGTGTAAAACATTTATAATAGTCTCGCAACGACAACCCTTTTCCTCACAATAATTGAAACTCGTCATCTGCCGTCTTATCGTTTACGCCTCAGCCAGTAAAGATTATTACTATTTCACTTTCAGCTACAGTTTTGTCGTTATTGTCAGCTATTTATGTCTTAGTTTTGTTAGATAATAACAACCACTTTTTACGGAGTGGATAAATTCGGTAGCTATAAATTTAATGAACCGACCGATAAGACAGCTCCGGAAAAAAAATTTTTTTTTTCAAACGCGTTATTGCAGAGTAGTATTATGGAGAAGAGACTCGCTACAATATTCAAGTGGCTCCCAGTCTCCATTATTTTTATCTTGTCAGCTTCATGTAATGATAAATTCAAACAATCCATCTGGACTATCTACCGGCCCGATGTGGGCTATTACGTATGCGGCAGTACTTTAGGTGGCATCGTGGACTGTATCGACTACCCTCATCACCAAGTGTCTGTGGAACACTGTTACTGCATGACCTTCAATGACGACATTGAAGACTTCTCAGTAGATCAGTGCCCCTACAACTGCCACTTCACTCCAACAGCTAATGTTGCCTGTTCAGATAAAAATATAATAGTTTATACCAACTTTTCCATTTCAAAGAATGTAATAACTTGCAGTAGAATGAACAGAGACGGCCATTTATGTGGGAAGTGTTTGCCCAGTTATGGCTACCCAGTGTACTCCTACACTCTGGATTGCGTACTGTGCAACAAAAATGAATTCAACCGTAACCTTTTTAAATATATCACATTTGGATTTCTTCCACTTACTTTGTTTTATGCTGTAGTGATAACACTCAAGTTATCTGTGCATACACAACAGATGGTGACGTGTATTTGCTTGTCAGGCTATATGCATTCCGTCTGTCGTGGAAATATGGTTGACAGAATATCACCATTCAAAAATTACGTATAAAGCTGCAATATCTCTGATTTCAATATGGAACCTGGACTTCTTTCGCTCTGTGTATGATCCATTTTGCCTGCACCCTGAACTAACAGCCTTGCATGTGATAGCCCTGGACTATATCATAGCATTGTATCCTATGATACTCATTGCTATAACCTATAGCGTCACTGTGACACTCCACAGCAGGTATACTATTGTCGTGTATCTGTGGTGCCCAGTGCAGCGGATTTTAAGATGTGTTAGAAAAGAATGGGATATTCATGGATCTTTAGTGCATGCTTTCACTACATTTCTGACCATGTCTTACGTCAAAATACTCAACGTCTCTTTTGACTTGTTAATGCCGAGTCATCCTTTTAACGCATATGGAGAGCACCTTAATCAGAGCTATATGTACAAGGCTGGAACGGTGGAATACTTAGGGCATGAACATATTCCATTAGCTGAGCTCGCCTTGTTCATGATGACTTTATTCAACATTCTCCCAATATTCTTGCTTTTGCTCTATCCTTATTCTTGGTTCAGAAAGTGTATTCACTGTGGTGCTTACAGTCCCACTCTACATACATTTGTTGAATCCTTCACAGGCTACTACAAGAGCAAGCCTCGATTTTGTATGTCCTTCTCAGCCGTGTACTTCCTATCGCTCTTCATCCAATTAATTCTCTTCTCCTTTTACAGAGGCACCTCGTACTACTTCTACTCAACAATTCACTTCTTACTACTGAGCATGCTCACCATCTTGCTTCAGCCACACAAGAACAAATGCTGGAACAAGATAAATTCCATAATTATTTTATATCTCAGCCTTTTACATTCTCTGTTTAGTTATCACATTTATAGCCACACCTACCAACCGGCAATCAACAAGCGCTTCTTCTACTACATACTCAATAGTTCTGCTGTGGTGCTCCTACTGTACAGTACTTCAGTTACCATAGCAATTGTCCTTCCTATGTCGCACATTTTTAAACACATCAAGAATTTTTATTATAAACGCTTTAAAAGAGAGGAAACCATGACGCTGATTCCACATCATTGACTGGGATAGTATTTTACCCAGAAAATTTAACTTTTGCATAGCTAGGTGTGTGTCTCCTCGTTATTATCATGTACGTCAATATGTAATAGCTAAACATGAATTGTAGAGAGACTAGTTTTTAAACGTTAATTTTAAAAAATTATTTTTTCACTACAATTTACTTATCAAATAGGAGAAAACAGCTAAATGTACAGTAGAAAGTCAGTTATTCTATGATGGGACTTGAAATGTGTACAGTCGAACCTCCGAACAACAGCCATGCATGGGGACGAACCCTTTGGCCTTTGTAGAGAGTTTGACCTTATTTCGGAGTTTTTTGGATTAGATGAAGATCTTGTGGACCCAGAATGAAAAGTGACGTGATTAAATATACATTAAATGAATCAGAGGGATTCTTAAGACATTTAACAAAAAATAATAAGTCTAGTAATTGTAGGTAAGTACATTAGTGGTAAAATATTGAGATGAATAAGTCTTAATTTGTAAGAAATATTATAATTATTTAAAATGTATTTAGTTGCACGCCGTTGAACTCTTTCCAATAAGATAATGTCTTGTATTTTGTTGGGAAACCATAGCTGGGAACAGTAGGTCAGCTGAGATCTTACAAGTGATAGATAGAGGGACTTCTTAATGTTAATGGGTGATGTGCAAGGAATTGTTCGCCTAATTAAATACAGAGACCGATAAGGTTTGCTGCATATTTCTTTGATGTGGACAGACCAAGATAAACTATATATCAGAGATTAAAATACCTAAATCTTTCTGTTGAGTCACCATTTTAATTGTATCATTACCGATGGTGTAATTGTTGTTAGTAGATGATGATAGGGAGACGTTCATGTATGCACATTTAGAAGTATTTAAAGAAAGTTTTTGTCAAGATCCTTTTGAAGAGCTAAATTCTCACTTGCAGAGTTTAGAGGAGGCAATAAGTTTGGCATCATCAGCAAATAAAAACACAGACGAAAAAGAGCAGAGAGCCGGTATGTCGTTAACATAAATAAGAAAAAGCAGAGGTCCAAGTACACTACCTTGAGGTAAACCTGATTTGACAGGAAGTAAGTCAGATTTACACCCTTCAACTTCAACAAAATGCTTTCTATTTTGTTAGTAATCTTTGAAAAGTAACCAAAGAGGACCAGTAATGCCAGTTAGCCAAAGTTTATACAGAAGTTCATTGTGGGGGACTGAATCAAAGGCTTTGGCAAAATCAAGAAACACAATTTCTGTGGCTTTGACTCCACAGAATTGAAAACTGAAGTATAGCTATGATAGAAGTTGTTGAAGAGTGGATCTATTTCTGATGAAACCAAATTGTGTCTTTGCAATTTTTGGATATATAAAATCTATTATCTTAGAGTAGACTATTAATTCTAGTACTTTATGAAGAATGTTTAGGAGAGAAATAGGCCTGTAGTTGCTAACTTCAGATACACTTCCTTTCTTATGGAGAGGAAATAATTTGTGTACCTTCCAGTCAGCTGGAATGGAATGAGATTCCATAATGACAGTAAAGAGGTGCAAGTGAAGATGCGCAGAATTTGTAAATATATGGGAACGTAAGTTTAGCTTAGTGATATACGATATTGATGAATGTCTTCAAGGCACTTCACATCAGGTTAGGTTAGACAGTGATCAAAAGCAAGTGATATCAGTATTATCTTCACTCATGCCTGATATCTCTAAGCTTTCTGTTAGAGATTGCACGAGAATGGGTAAATATAGCCCCTCTCATGTAAGGCCTCGACCTCTACTTGTGAAGTTGTTGAGAACAACTGAAGTGTCTGTAATCCTATCCAACCGAAGTAAATTGACCAAATCAAAGGTGTATATTAAACCTTATATGACCCCTTCAAAGAGAAACTCTGAGAGTATTCTCTTAAAGGAGAGAAAGTCTTTGATTTCCTCTGGGGAAAACCCAAAGGACATTAAAGGTAAAAGCAACAAGCTTCTTTTAAATGGATCTGTCTATGGATCAGTCCAGGGCTCCTCTTTTCACTCAATGTCCAGAATTCAATTCAAGTTTTCTCTGATTCGCATGTTGACGTGGATCCAGTAGATAGCACACGCTGTGGTCCAAGGAGAGAGAGTGAACAAAGGCGCCAGTTATGGCCTGGAAGTGCCCTGTATCTACCGCGTGTTCGGCCCACCTGTTTATGTCTGCCGAATGAGAGAACTAGTTAAAGAGGGACATCTGTAATGAATGTAAAATTAGTATTAGCATTCATTTAGTATTATGTCTTTTATTAAATTGAAAGGCACACAAGTCATAAATTAGTTAGGCGCGGCAAGCTAAAATTGAAGGCTAGGCAAAATGGAGGCATCAATAAGTTGGGTGTGGCTAACTGGCCGTACCAAGAAGTAAATTTTGTACAAGGCATTACATTTTGGGGCACACAACTTGGCCGTTGTCCGGAGTAGAGAGTCAACCGTTACTTGGAGTCAAAAAATCCATTACATACATGCAGAAAATACTCCGTTCCCAACGGTCTGACCGTTGTTGAGAGTCTGACCGCTTCTCGGAGTCCCGTTGTAGGGAGGTTCGACTGTATTTGGATATTACTATAATGAATAGACCCAAAGTTCTACATGCTGCTTTGGAAATTTAAATTTGCTGTGATAACTTAAATGTAAGCTAAACGTCATAAAAAAAAGTTTTAAAAATAAAGAATATAGCTACAGTCTACATAGCTACCTTATACAAAAAAAGGAAAAAAAAAGAAAAATGTAACAATAGTCATATGGTTCTCTCACCTATTTTACACCAAGAAATTGACACATATTAACTAAAACATGCATGGACATTGACTGACAAAAATACTATCAACATAAACCTTGGTTCTTAACCCACATACGTAGATAACTGAATAAGGTTCCCCACCCCCGCCCTACTGCTGGAACTGTTGTTTGCAATCTAGGTTCATCACATTGTTCAACATTCTCTGCAGAAGGTCTCGATGCTGGCGCAACTCTGTGTAACTTCGGTTCAAAGCCTCAGCTGACTCCAGTAGTCGTCTTACCTATTAAAAAAAAAAATTAAAACCATGAGACCAATGAACATTAAAAATAGTATTAGCAGTAGGTTCTCTACTAAAGGTAGAAAATCCAGGTATTCTAAATTTTCTTCGTTATTTTCTGCTCAAAACGAAATTGTTTTGCATTGATTGCTTACAGTATGTAAAAAGTCACTAATAAATTACCATTTAGCAGGGAGAAAAAAAAAGAATTTAGAAGTAACACATAATATCACAATAAGAATGAAAATGTTTTTAATAAACTATACAATCTAAAAATATCTTCTGGGAATTGAACTTTTATCCAAACTATTTCACTGTTATTCATTGTATACGAAATACCTGAAATACCTGTAAGGACCGTTTCTGATTGCCCAAGAAATAGCTATTGCCCAAAATGTAAACATAATCAATAAGAAAATAGGTGCAAAAGCAACAACTGGGTAAGCCATAAAATTTGTACTGCATTTTACAATGTATGTATACAGTATTGAAAATGAAATATAACCAATCACTCATTTCAGTTATGAGACAAAAATTGTCTTTTATACATTACACATGTCCATTTTACTGACGGCAATGATTTTTCATGCAAAGCAGAAAAGGAACTGGAGGAGTGGCCATAATAAGGTAACAGAGTTAATACACAGTTATTATAATAACTTTGCTCTCTCAGAGCCAGAGATGGTTTATGTGGGTTTTTCCAGTATATGCTTGGCCAAAGCAATACCAATTGTGCATTAAGACAGTGATAGGCTTAAAAAAATTTCCCTCAATAGCTACTAAGTATACAACGAATGGTAGACATAAAAATGTTAATTAATGGAGTCAACCAGAACAACCATTATATTTTACAAAATATCGTTTTACCCTCAGTTTGTTTATACTTACACTGTGTAGTACGCATGTTCACAGGGGATTCATTTTGAAGGTGCTTGCCCCCCTTGAAGTCATTTGGACCCCCTCCCTTGAAATATTCTTAAAACTTAGTAAGCAAAAAGCAAAGTTAATAAGTGAATAATGAAAGTGATTGTAAATGCTTAAATAACAAGTTTATTGCTGCTCTAATTATTCTCTTGGTAATTGAAGCCAACTCATCCTTCATCTTATCTATATATAAAAGTTGTGACCATCTTGAGATAGTGCAAGCTCAACCCCGCCCCGGCCCCCTTAGATTAATTCGTTAATGAATCCCTGTGTTCTCATTACAAGAATAAGCTGCCATATTATGTACCTTCTGTGTGAGCGTGTCTACTGTGATCTGGTTGAAGTCTGCCAATTTTTCCAATGGCTCCAACACCGACAGCACTTCAGAGAGACGACCAGGAATCAATAGAGTAGTTCTGTTCAACTCGTCAGTCAGGTTCATCAGGACCATCTATGGTACAAGTAAAAGACACTAAGAGTGTATTTCTTACTCCATATCCACCCAAACATATTTTTCATGACTTATGTGTTTCAACATAATTAGCAACTATTCACATCCTCATACATAAATCTTCGTGCATATATTTATGTTATATTATATATATATCCACCCTAGGTATCTTCAATGATATGTTAGGTATATGACCCGTGCAATAACTCATGATAATTCAATAAAGGGTTAGTTATGCCAGACAATAGAACATGGTTGGCCGAGATAGCGATCGAGCTTCCAAGTCGGAGCAGTGAAGATTTTTTGGGAAGTCTTCGACTTCCAGTAGAAATACCAACGGGAATAGGCAAACTCAAATGGTTAGATGAATTGATATTTTAATAATGCAATCTAATGTTTTATTTATTTACTTTGTTTTTGCGCAAGAAGGGACAGGGTGGTGTGTTTCAGGGCTCTGCTAGAGTTAGTATTACAGAGATTTATAAAATAGTCGGAAACAAAAATATTCTGTCATTTATTAAATGTCTTGCAACAAAAAATGTGATTATAATAGTTAAACCATAACTTTCGGAATTATTGCTTGATCGTCCTTTCCCTCGGGCTTCCTCTCAGGATCATGTTGTTTATCAGTGATAATTCTTTAAACTCATAATTGACTATTATTAATTTAAGATACATATTTATATACTATAACTAGTAGTGTGCTTGAGCACAAATGGCGAGCGAGCCTTAAACTACAGTATTGTTAAATGATTGTGAATACTAAAGGCAAAAGTGAATCAAGCGAAAATCAAGACCAAATTAACCTAAGCAGCAATGAGAAACATGTGAAATCTCCTGAAGATGAGTGTGAGAGCAAATTTATCCAAGATAAGGTAACCAGTGAAATATCTGAATATGCAGTGGTCAACAAGTCAAAGAAAACCAAAGTTGTACTTGTCAATGTTCAGACTGAGCGAGCTCTCAGTGCATCTACTCCACCCTATGATGTACTGGGAGACACTAAAATGACAAGCTCTACTCAACTCAAGGAAACTAATAATGGCAATTTTGGAACATCTACATTGCTTACAAATAATAGTAATCAAGAAAACAAGATTGAGAAGTGCAAGTATAGCATGATTGCATTTGCAGTTGGTGTAATTGCTGCTATGTTTATAGTGACTTTTATTCTAATTGTACTTATATATACAGAAATAATATTATTGAAAAAAGGGAAAGAAAATTGCACTATTCGTAGCAATTCTTCATCCTTGGAGACATCACTCCAAACATATGGGAGGTGATTAATGCCAAAATTAAGGTCGTAGTATTTCCGCGGGGTGGGAGTTCTAATTTGGACAAGTGGGTAGGTGTGTCCACTAGAGGGTACACTAACCAATTGAAGTGGATATAGAAATCTGAAGTGGAGGGGCGTGACAACAAACGATCTGAAGTGGAGGGGCGTGGCAACAAACGGGGCGTGGCAACAAACGGGTGAGGTGGGGCACGTTAGTGATTCAGCTTAGGGTAGATTGTATTTCACAGCTGTTCGCTTGGTCTTGTCTAGTTATATTCAAGGTTGTTATGGAGGCCACAATTATCACTACTTTACCAGGATTGTGACCTATCAATTTATTCAGATGGCAGAGGCATGACTAGAGATTCTGTGGATGCATTTATTGTTTCTTTGGAATTTTGTTATAGAGAAATAGTGATTCTGGATTCATTGAATGTGTTGAGTGCTGTGCAAAGAAGATGCATTGAATATACAAGAGATGCTTTGGTTTCCATAAGGTCATTACTTGATGTAGTAAGTACCATCAGTACAGCTTACACCATACCTAGTGAGGGACCTGGACGACCAACTTTATTTATATCTCAAGAACAGCTAACATTTCTGGTTGAAAGTAACTTCACTGTACCAAAAATTGCAAATATACTTGGAGTGTCTATACGAACAATTCGAAGAAGAATGACAGAGTATGGTCTTAGCATCAGACTGCAGTATAGCACAATATGTGATCAAGAGCTAGATAGTGTTGTGGCTAGCATTCAAGAGCGATTTCCAATGTGTGGTAACAGGCAAATGCAGGGTCATTTACTTTCAAGAGGTTATCGAGTGCAACAAGTTCGGATTAGAGAATCTCAGAGAAGAATTGACCCAGAAGGAAGTATGATAAGAGACTTCATGTTCTGAATAGATGTAGATATTCTGTTCTTGCACCTCTTTCCTTGTACCATATAGATGGAAAACATTTATCTATAGGATTCAGTTATCCGAACATTTCAATTATCCGAACAAACCTCGGTCCCAGTGTGTTCGGATAAGGGACATTCTACTGTATTTGAAAACGGTGCAGTCCTTCCAGCTTAGAGAGAGGAAAATCAGAATTTGGGACACTGTTGCTTATTATCCATCCTTAGAACTAGCTATGAGTGATGAAGCTCTGAAATTCAAGTTGTACTGATAATAGAGTAATCTGAGGCTTTACTATGCAAAAATTAATAGGATTTTTTAGGAAGCATGAAATATTATTTCATAAAAGTTTGGCGTCTCTATTTTAAATTTCGAGTGAAGTATGTTCATTTATTCATATCATTACAATTTCAATTACATATAATATAGCCACAAAAATAACCATAATAAACATGAAATGGTTTGCATTCATGTGTACTAGAGTAAATAATATGGCAGATATTTCTGAAAACTTATTTTTTCCACTTTCTAAGCTGAGAGCACTGTAATATAGTGTTCAATGGCACAATTCATTGGTGGTTGAGCGAAACAAATTTAACGAAATGCTAAGAATACACTTATCTGTTCATATATTAGCTAGGTGGCTTGCTATGGTTTGTTGTGTCTTTTGTGTACTTATTGTATGGCATTCCATGGGGTTTCATAGACTCACTATCAGAAGTTACCTTAACCTAACCGTTTGTAATTAATTAGAATGAGATAGCATGCAAGAATGGTGCAAGTTTTTGTACAAGTTTTTTTTTTTTACATAGATGTGTACTGTAAGTGTGAGTATTTCATAGCTAACAAAAAAAGTTTACTGTTTGATTTTGACAAACTCAAGTAGCTACACTGAAAGTTTAGTTTTAAATTTTAGATCATTTACTGCTTACTTATCTGAATCCTAAAACAGATATTTTAATGAGCCAGGTTGAAATTGATTTAAGTACGATGTGACCAACCCATTATGGGGGTTACCATTTTTGACACGTTTAAAGCGGGATCCGGAACGAAAGGGTTAGCTAAATATTATTCAATTTTCTCAATAAAAAAATGAGGGGAATCCCAAACTCTTGGTCTATTTAGTGATATATGGTTGCTATGGGGTTTTCCCAGCCAGCATCGAGTTAAAAAAATAAAACGGCAATGCTCTATTCCGCGGTAGAAAATTAGATTTTTCCCCGCGCGTCAAGACAATTCAGGAACGAGAGGGTTAAGCTGTTTGTTTTCTTGCAAGTGTCAAAAAATACTGCACTGCCTACAAAAATTCTAGCTGTGATTATTTAAAGTAAAACATTAGCTACATTGTTGGCATTGTACATCGCTGTATTCACTCTTACATGCAGGAACAAGGTGATTTTAATTTTCATGGCATAGACTGGAATGGGCCTATTTCTGAAGAGAATGACAATGCTGTAGATGTCCCTGAAATTGAAATTCCTTTGCTTGAAAAAGAATTGGATGAACTTCAATCAATATTTTCTCCTAACACACCTAGTGATAACTTCAGAATAAACATTTTTAGAACATGTTAATAATGTCATCAGATCATAATAGTATTATATTGATGAATAAGTAATGTACTAGCTAAAGCAACAAAAAAGAAATGAAATAGTTATGCTCAGAACAGTCCAAACCCTCCATGCATGGTAAAGGCAACATCTAAATGGCGTTTAAACGTATCAAAATCTTGATGTATTGTTGGAAGAGTAAGCTCAACAGCACAAGTGGAGGAAGTGGGATATGGGTTCTTGTGGTTAAATGAAAGAACAACACTTGAGTAACCAAGTGGTGGCAGTCTTTCTGCACCAGTAAAAAATGAAACAATCATATCCAAAGACACTTTGGTTTCTGAAGTAGCCCCTGCAAAATGAATTATTGGTTACCACAGCTTATCCTGAAACCAAAAGGAGAAATATACCTTGGCAAAAGTTATCTTCTTCCCAATCACTCTCTACTTCAAGTGTACGTGCACACACTATAATAGAAATATTAAAATTCTTAAATTTATTACAACACAGACTGGTCGAGCTAATCTCCTTCAACATCTTCCATGTAGTCATAAAAGAACATGTACACTGCCTCTTCCTTCATTCTCTCATTGGATCCCTTTTCGGAGTACTTTATCTCAGTAAACAATTTCCAAACATAATCTAAAATTATTATAGTGCAGTAAGGCTCATAACAATAGCTATTACGTACATTGTGTACCAGATGTTAGTTAGCTGCATCTTGCTTGCTGAACAATAAATGATTGGAGGAGAGAAGAATGTTCTTTTATAGCTCGTACAACACCCAAACTTGATAAACCATCCTTAAACTGATCAAGTTCAGCCAGTGTGTTTAAAACAACCATTTGCAAGCATACAGATTGCACAATAGTGACTTTATCTGCTAGTCCGCATTTAGAAATGGGCTTATTGAAGCCACAATCAATCAAAATGTCAACATTTTCCATGCACAACTGTTGTAATAAACTGACATCACCACAACTCTCTATCTGCAAAGTAATAATAATAATAATCATAATCATAATCATAATCATAATAATCATAATCATCATACTCATAATCATAATAATAATCATGATAATCATAATAATAATAATAATTATTATTATAGTTAAATAATAGTAATAGTAATAATAATAATAGTAATAGTAATAATAGTAATAATAATAATAATAATAATAATAATAATAATAACAACAATAACAACAGCAGCAGCAACAACAACAACAACTACAACAGCAGCAGCAGCAACAACAGCAGCAGCAGCAACAACAACAACAACACAACAACAACAACAACAACAACAATAACAACAACAATAATAATAATAATAGTAATAATAATAATAATAATAATGATAATGATGATGATGATGCTAGAATTCTTTATCATATTAGCTACCTGCTGCAACTTCTCACGAATGGCTGGGTCTGACACTTCTTCAATGCCTGGTATCAAATCAATGGTTTTTGTACCACTCATAGAGCTTTTTTTCACTCGCTGTGCGCTGACATAAGCATAGTGGGGCACGGTTAAGGTCATATGACCTAAATGACCTAAATTGCTTCCGGTTAAGGCTAAGTGCATTCCTTTTATACCGCATTTGCAGTCGCGCCAACTAAACTTGGACACACAATTGTTGTTTCAAGATAATGACATCCTGTATTGTATTGATAAGCTTGCTTGCTCAACCCACTGCAGTGCATGCACTGTGAGTATAATATTAGTATTGTTCTCACACTTAATTCAGTGAGCGAGTGAAGCTGACTCTCAGTCGTGTTCAATTGATATTTCATAATTTTGGCTAGTTTCATATTTTAATTACGTAAGTTAGGTAAAGCGTCCACAGATGAATGTTCGTAGACTAGCTGCTATACCAGAGGAGAGTGCTATCATGCATTTTGGGGTCCACTTCCGTCCCATGGCCTAAAATTCTCTGATGATAACTTAGAATGCAAATAGTTACACTGTGCACTATAGTAGATGCAATTTCTGTCGTATTTTTCTGTAAAAAGAGTCTGTTCGCTTGCCATTTGCGCTATTCAAGCGCACCATTAGTATAATGGGTATATGTGTTGTTGTTTTTGTGTGTGTTTGTTTGCAGAACTCAGAGTACTTCAAGTTGGGAGTATTGAGTGCTGCTATGGCATTAGTGCATGGAGTGGGTGGATTTAATCTGTTTTGCTCAACAATCTATAGATTTAGCCCCATATGAAGGCCTTTCTTATGAAACACAATAGCTATGTCACAAAACTAAAATTAGGCAGACAGTGTTTGTTTGTTTTTACGAAACAGAAGCTAAGAAAGATAGCAGTATCATGTCTTTGTTTATGGGCGCCTCAAAAATTTTGCACATATGTAGCTGATTCCATTCGGAAGTTACTTAAGGTTTAAATTATTATTATTCAATACACACACACTTTAGGTATAAATTTTGTAGCCTAAGATATCAGTACCTACATATTCTAGTGAGCTGTTTAGAATATTATTCCGTGCTATGGAATGCTAGTCTCGCGAGCCAGACCCTTTACCTAACTGCTACACGGGGAAGGGTCTGGTGTCCATTGTATACCAATCTCGTTTTGCTGGAATTTATTAGTGGTTTGCGGTAATTATCAAATATGTCATTAAAGCTGCTGCAAGTCTTGCGCATAAATCATTCCTTCAATGATGGCTGCAACAGTGTTATTCTTGTTGGAAAGATGCTTCTACCCGTGCAGAGATAAAACAAAGGCGAATGCTGTGCAGTAAGACTATGGAATTAGTGACTTTTGTCAGGAAGCTGCAAGGGGATCTTGAAGTGTATACAGCTGCTATTAGCAATTGGTTTATCTGCAGACCCTGTGTGATGGAGAGGTATCAGAATCTGGCAAAGAATGATTCAAAGAAGGTCGTGCTGTCATGCTCATGGGTGCAGCTTGGCATACTGAATCGCTTGCGGTCTGACTGGCTTAAAATTATCACACGCGGAAGTTGTACAACGCCCACTTGCAACCGCATAATGTTCACACAGAGAGAAACAGATATCATGGGCATCTGCATTTGAACTCAAACTAATTTTGTTCTCTCCCAATCCCGCTATCTGTAATTCTGCTCGTTCCTGACTATCAGGAATTGTATCGTGAGAAGTGCTCGATAAGCACACGAACATGTGACTCCATGTCGGTATCTTTTTCTTTTTTCCTTTACCTTTTCTTTTTTCCATGCCCCTCCAATCAAACAAAGGAGACAATTTCGATTTCTTATCATGCCTATCACCCAAACGGCTCGCAGAAAATAGATGTCGCTGATATTCTACACGAGACTGTCTGGACTGGACTAGTGGCCTAGATTCAGATTGCTGCTGTGGCCCAGTTGACTGAGGTGTCATAGGCCTGGACAATCGAATGGCTAGTGGACTGGTGTCCTGCTAACTGTGAAGTTAATTGGGGTGTAGATAATGAGCGCTGACTAGTGGTATGCTGACCACTTATTGCTGGTTGCTGAATAGCTGATTCCGTGCCTCCTATAGCCAACATTTTAATTTAAAATTTAAATATATTATTATCACTGGCTAAACACAAACCTTCCAATGCATCCGCAGCCGCAAGTATCTGCATCTGCACAGTATTTGCAATTCCTCGCGGAGATCTAGAATCGGAAGCCATGCTGCTGCCAATTCGCAGCCGAAAATCGCGCATGCCAAGTATTTAGGTAAAGGGTCAAAGGAGAGCAAATCCAGACTCGCCCTTCTTTTCGCGCGCTAATAATAGAAAACCGCTGAACACGCCCCTTTATTTCATATCTCTATATCCGCTTGATTGCCATGCCCCTCTACTTCGGAGTTCTAGTGCCCATTTGTTGTCAAGCCCCTCCACTTCAGATTTCGATACCCGTTTGTTTGCCACGCCCCTCCACTTCAGATTCCTATACCCGTTTGTTGCCACGCCCCTCCACTTCAGATTTCTATGCCCGTTTGTTGCCACGCCCCTCCACTTCAGATGTCTATACCCGTTTATTGCCACGCCCCTCCACTTCAGATTCCTATACCCGTTTGTTGACACGCCCCTCCACTTCAGATTTCTATATCCAGTTCAATTGATTAGTGTACCCTCTAGTGGACACACCTATCCACTTGTCCAAATTAGAACTCCCACCCCTCGGAAATACTACGACCTTAATTTTGGCACTAATCACCTCCCATACAAACATGCCTTAAAAGATTGGCTCCATTTCGCAACCTATAAATACACCTGTTAATGTTGCACAATTAGAAAATGTTATTCAATATTATTTGGAAGAAATACGAGGTAGCAATACATCCACATTAACTTGTTCCTTTGACATGCCTCAGGAGTGTGCTATTGTGTCCAACTGTGGGGGTTCTGGTCTCCAGCGAGGTGATAGCCGGTTGGGTCGTCAGCTCTAGTGGATCTCCAGCACCCGGTAGATGCTGCCACCAGGTACTCTCTACTCGCTGGGCGATGGTTAGGCTCAGGGATAACTGGTGAATATATAGCTAGCCCTTACCTGCTTAGCTGAGAGAACTGAACAACACGCGTACAAAATAACAGTATTTACGTAAAGTCCACTGCTTGTGCGCAGGCTCACTACACAGCACGCACACACATACACACACACAAATGAATACTATACCGTGACATAAAACTCAACGAAAATACAACAGCTAACTACTGTGACACAGAACTCAAATAATAAATGAACAACTTTCTTGTTCACTTCTTTCTTCTGGTCTTTGGGGGAAGACCCAGCCCCACACCAACTAGACATTTCAAATGGAGAATGGATGAAAATTGCTGATATTAATACAACCACAAATTTGACTTGCCCATTGCAGAATTTTGAACAGAATTAATTTCACTTTTTTGTACAATAATTCCAGTTTTGAAACACCTACCTGCTTGACTGCTTCACTTTCTACTGACAAGATGGCCTCTTGGTCAGTTAAACCATTAGAACTAGGAGTTACCGCACTCACAGTAGATTCAACTGCAGAAGTGGAGACATCAGGAAGTTTTGTGGATGTTATTGGGGTATAATGACGAGTTATTGAGGGGCTTGGAGATACCTCAGATGTCTCGGCCACATAATTAGTACTTGATGGACTACTAGTTATTGAAGAACTCATTGGAAGATGACTGGATTCAATTGCAAAAGACGTGCTCATTTCTGAATTTGTGGACAATATTTTGACTGTAGAGGAAATATGTTGAGTATCCAATTGAATTGAACTTGTGTTTACTGCATTCATGCACACTGTGCTGGATAGTACCTGGTAAGGTGCCACAGATGAAGAAACAGAGACTGCAGATGAACAATGTTAAATTAATGCTACATGTGGAGGATGGCAAAGCGATATTGGCTGAGTTAATAAGGAACAACTATTGTTGTTATAACTACGTGTTTCTCTGACTTGGTTGACACTGTTCTGGCCAAACACCATAGCTGTACTATTGTGACTGCTACAGTATGTATCTATCTTTCCATTCCGTACATTAGCTATCAGGGTTCCAATTTTTTTCACTGCATAATAAAAATTTGTCACAGACGCTTGCAAATAGTAATATTGAATTATGCCTAATTTTATTGTACCTCCAATTAATTATACTGAAATTATAAGTTGCATAGTTGTACAGTTTTCCTAATAAAAAAATCACCCAGAAATATTTTTGAAAATTCATATAAAGTATTTTTTGTACAAGTGCTTACAAAGAAGTTTAAGAAAAGATACCAACCATATTTTTAGCAAATCTATACTGTAAGCATGCCGCTAAGTCAACTAGTCCTAACATATATATATATATATATTATATATATATATTATATATATATATATATATTATATATATGACTAAATAAACTTGTCTAGGAAAGCAACAACCAGTATACACAATACTATAAAAATGTAGTGCTTAGGGTCTGTTATAGAAGTCATGGTCCTTGTATGTATGCAGTACTCCAAAATTAGCAGATTCTGATTGTTAGTGATTTTGAATTGGTCCACTTAAAGTATTTGTGCTCTTGTTATTTATTACTCAAGTAATACAAATAATAATATAAATAGTGTCAAATACTTCATGAGCTAATGCTATCTTTAAACAGAACTGCTTTTCAAGAAAAAAACCTAGCCTGGTTACAGAGCTGAGGATTAGTTCACTCTATTTACTCATCAAACAGTACAATAATATTAAAGCAGAAGACACAATTCTTCTTTGTAGTATATTATACTACAAAGATTTGTTTCTGCTTTTTTCTTTCAAATATATCCTAAAGTATTTCAGTTGAAAATTTAGTTCACAAACTATACCATGACATATTTTATTGTTCTTATACTATATACCTCTGTGTAATATTTTCAAATGAATCCACGATTAAATCTATTCTTGTATCTCCATTCTCCACATAAACTCTGATGTCGTCAAGACTCCAGACATCCCGAGGGTATTCGATGGTGAGAGCAACAAAAGACGTCTGCAGCCAGCGAATCTGAAACGTGTCATTTACGTCAAACCCGCACACATTCACTGACAGACGTTTTGCCTCCTCATCTCTTATGAATTCTGAAGCCACACATCTTTGCAGTGTCATCTCCAGATATGTAAACATACGTAAATGGTACCCATTCTTTAAACGAAGAAAAACGAATAGCAAGTTCGATACCTCCACCGAAGAAATTTCGACCAAGACTTTCCAAAGGATCACACTTACTCATGGAAGATGTAAACACAGTGAAATCAATAATCCTACAGTTATAACAGTAATATTAAATTATTAATAAGTTGTTAACACCAAACACTTCTGTCACCTATGGTAATAAGCCACACCTCTACTGGACTAGTTGAGGTGAATATCAAAAGCATTCTTTCGCTCTTTTCCACAATTCACTGAACATTGGTGGACACAAACCATACATATATCATATGCTTGCAACTCCCATGGATACAGTTGTACAAAAAGGATTGAACATGTGTCAGTAAACCCATAGACGATCATGTTGACGTAAAACTAACAAGCTATAGTCATGTAGTTGAGAAAACTACTTCATTAGTGGGGTGTGGTTATAAGAATGGACATTTACTGAGCAAAGTAATAGAGTGTTTCCAAATTTTAAATGTATAATTCTTAGTGCTTGCTAAAGCCAAATTAAAAATTACAAGTAGCAGTTGCATCGAGCAAGGTTTTGTCATGAAGAGCTATAAATTATCAATGTATTGCTCTTGTGTGAATTTTTATTATAAGTAATTTGCATTCACAGACCAGTTTACCCACATTATATTTTTACATGTTTCCCTATGAAGCTGCAATTGTGCTAGATAAAATGCTATGAACATCGCAATGTTTTTGCTCCCTGTTTTCCCAACAAGTTTTGTTTGGAGATAAAATCATACAGTCTCATTTTTATACCATTTAAGGTATTACTGTTGAAACTTCCACAGTAAGTTTTGTTTGCCTACTTAAACAGGGCAGATTGCTCATATTTCTGAGTTGCTGTTGTTGTACATTCAGTGACCCTGCCATTAAAAATTTTTTTTAGCAAATTCAGTTCAAAAACACATCAAGAATTTATTTTTGTGCCATTACGATCTCAAATGAGGTGAACATGATCGTACAATAAGTTGTATCAATAAGAAAAACATAATTTATAATCTACACTGCCAAATTTGAGGATAAAAAGCTACACTTTTAGAAAATTTAAATGCATTCTGCTAAGATTAAGATTTCATATAAAGTTTTAATGTTTTAATGTCATAATGTCATCTTCTAGGGCTGACAAATTTGGCTATGACAAGGTGTGTTGCTTTTTATTAAACCAATTCCTATAGTATTGCATTGGTATGTGAAATAACATTATGTTTATATTTTGTATATGTAGTCATGTTTAAGGAATTGCTAAGAGGCAGTGCTTTATGGACAACCCTGAATCCTTTTTTTTTTAAATTAAGTTTATTCTTAATGCTTGTTGTTTAGATTATTAATTGTGTTTTTCTTATTCAGTAGAAATATTAGCGTTTGTATTTCCTGTAGGTGGAGAGAGGTGTACTGGAGAGAGGTGTACTCTACTACTCCAGAAACAAGGAAAAGGAGTGTGGTTGGAGACAAGTAGTGAGGACTCCTTCAGAAGTTGACCAAGTTCTTCAAAGCTGCCATTCATCCCTTGAAGGTGAAACATTAATATTGAATTAGACTATACTTTACCTGTGACTACAAATGTAAATTAATGTATATTTCTTATGCCATGGCAACACAGATATTTAAATGGCATCTAATAATTTTGCTGCAGCTTTTTCAAAGACTGGCACTGAAGATATTGTTGATAAAAGTAGTTGTATAAGGTGTTGCCATTAATTTAAATATGAACTAAAATTTGAATACATTGTGCTTGAGCATCAACTCAGACACAGGGAAACTGGAAAGTAAATACTGGTTTAGAGTACATATGAGCAGAATTTCATAGAGAGGAGGGGGTAGACCTGGAATTTCCTCCACCTGGGGGGTGGAGGAAATTCCAGGTCAAAACAAAGCAAAAAAATAAAAAAATAAAATAAATAATAAAATAAATAAATAAATAAATAAATAACTAACTAAATAAATAAATAAATAAATAAATAAATAAAAAATAAAAATTCGAGTTGAATAACTAAATAAAATAAATAAGTATTGTGAAAATTCTGCAATAAATGCAAGGCCAATTTACTCTGAGAATGCAAGTTTGAGGAGCAACAATCCTTTCTTATTCTAACAACCACCTTATACTTTTATGTATTTCAGCGTTATAAATGAAGGCATGCTCTATATAATTGACTCACATCACATAAAATGTCAGCAATTGCAAATGAAATGAGTTCGGCTATTGTAAAATAAATATAATAGGTGGACACCTGGGAAGAGACAAAACCTGGAAAAAAAATTTCTGAACGCTTTTATTGGAAGACATTGTGGATTGATGTGAAAAATTATGTCGTGCAATGTGAGGTTTGCCAACGCACCAATGACGTCAAGTTTCAGAAATCATCAGCCCCTTTACACCCAATTCCGGTGAAACCAAAAGTGTGGAATATGGTAAGAATTATGTTAGTGCATTATTGTGTAAAAACATGTTGGTGGGATGTGTTTTTTATAGGTTGGAATTGACCTAATTGGTCAAATGATAACTTATAGACTGAATTACCGAGCTGGACTTGTCATTACAACAGAATATGGAGATCATGAACGCCACAATTTTCTCAAATTGAGATACATTCATACACGTTATAGAAAGGCTTCTGTTTTTCAATATCTCTACGAATAAATAATATTAAATCATTTTTAGATAAAATTCATAATTACATTAGCAAACATACGAAGTTTCCTACATGAACTTTTGATGAATCCGTATAACTTGGGCACTCATATTCCTGCAGCTGTATTAATAACAAGTCAGAGTTTGATATAATGGATATAAGTGAGAATGAGTTGAGACCAGGCTCCCAATTCACATATCCAACGTTGTTTGATTTCAGATTATGAATACACTTTTTAAATAATTATTACTTCGAATTACATTAAAATACACCTAAATATATTGCATTTATTATAGTACTGTTCATAATTGTAGCAAACTGGATTTGGGGATTTATCTGAGAGATGGTTAAACAATGTGACAGAAGATATGTCATTTGCTTGCTATAAGTCCCCACTTCACACAATGACAAGTCATCAACTCATTCAAAGATTACAATAATTGCAAAACACCAACAAACACACACGCATACACTCAAAATCTATAATTGCAGGTCATATAATAGAAAAATGTGTAAATAATAATGCATGAATATAAATAGTGAACCTAACGTTTTAAACAATTACTTCTTGGTTTAAGTAGAGTTAAATAAGTAGCATTCAAATGGAATGCATAAAATATTTTAATAGTAAAATTGTAAAACAATATATTTCTACTTCTCCATTTTTAATTTTTTCAAGAGTAGGAATGAACATTGAAATTTGCCAAATTAGCCTTTCTGTGCTGATCGCTTGAAATCACAACACAATCTTTAAACTTCTGATCTTTGCCAGCACTCCATGCTTTTAATTCTGAATTTGGCTTTGTGCAGAGCAGGAAGTGGAGATATTTCAGATGAGACAGATGAAACAGATAGATCAGACTCTAAAGGACATGCGGATTCTTCCATTTGTGAGCTGGATGGAAATGTTGCGGGTAAATCATGTAGTGGCATAAATTTTGAATTCTCCACACACCTCTTTTTACTAGTAGCTAAAGAAGAGCAATCACTTTCATCACTACTACCATATTGAAATACATCATTCTCTATTAATTCAACTGGTTGTGAATCTGGCCTTCTAAAAAACTTCTTCAGTCTAATCAAATAGAAAAAGTTCTACAATAAAAACTTATCTCTAGCAAATTTGCACGTAGAATAGAATAATTTCTAGCATACCTGCATCCATTGACTGCTTTTTTCAATATATGGCCAGAAGTTGGATTTAATAAATGATAGAGATCATTTCCTAGGCTCTCTTTTATCATATATGGCCCGAGCCAGCGAGAAGAAAGTTTGTCACCCTTTCTACAATCAAAAGTTTACAATATTTGTTCACCTTTTTTTCGTTTATGTTTTCTGTCATAATCATTCTTCTGTCTGAGCTGATCCATCTCAATTTCTTTTTTAGCATCTCCAAATAATTCATCTCTCACATGAAGCGAGGACTGGTATGAAGTGGGTTAGATCAAATCCCTCAATGAACCTTGCTTCAACCACACAGATAGCTTATAGCTAGAATTTTAAGAACCCCTTATTTATTTATTTAAAACAACACATTTTCTCCCTCCAGCATCACCTTTGTCATCTTCAGCCTCGCCCTTGCCATCTTCAGTCCCACCCCTACCATCTTCAGCCCCACCCCTGCCATCTTCAGTCCCACCCCTGCCATCTTCAGTCCCACCCCTGCCATCTTCAGCCCCACCCCTGCCATCTTCAGTCCCACCCCTGCCATCTTCAGCCCCACCCCTGCCATCTTCAGTCCCACCCCTGCCATCTTCAGTCCCACCCCTGCCATCTTCAGCACCATCCTTGCCATCTTCAGCCCCACTCCTGCCATCTTCAGCCTCACCCCTGCCATCTTCAGTCCCACCCCTGCCATCTTCAGCACCATCCTTGCCATCTTCAGCCCCACTCCTGCCATCTTCAGCCTCACCCCTGCCATCTTCAGTCCCACCCCTGCCATCTTCAGCCGCACCCCTGCCATCTTCAGCCCCACCCCTGCCATCTTCAGTCCCACCCCTGCCATCTTCAGCCCCACCCCTGCCATCTTCAGTCCCACCCCTGCCATCTTCAGTCCCACCCCTGCCATCTTCAGCACCATCCTTGCCATCTTCAGCCCCACTCCTGCCATCTTCAGCCTCACCCCTGCCATCTTCAGTCCCACCCCTGCCATCTTCAGCACCATCCTTGCCATCTTCAGCCCCACTCCTGCCATCTTCAGCCTCACCCCTGCCATCTTCAGTCCCACCCCTGCCATCTTCAGCCGCACCCTTACTGCATCCACCCTCACCTTCGTCTTCATTACAGCAAGAATCATTCATGACATCACCCAAAAAACAAATGCGAGCTAATATGGACAGTACTGTGCATTCCGACATTATTGAGGTTGAAGAATATGTTGTGAAGACAAACCAGAATTTTCAATATTGGCTTCCTGACCTTAAGCTGACAGAAGCAGACAAGAAGTTGTTGCTTAATCCATTAGGTTGGCTAAATGACAATATTATCAATGCTGCTCAACAGCTGCTGAAGCAAAGTTGTCCTGAAATTGCAGGCTTCCAAGATGTGACATGTGGAGTGGCTTTGTCATTTAATGTGGAGCACGATGAGTTTGTGCAAATTTTGAACAATTGCAATGGTCACTGGCTAACAGTGACTACTATTGGCTGCCCACACCCAATAGTGTCAGTCTATGATAGCGTATATCGCTCCGCAGGAAAACATGTAAAAAGCCAGGTAGCTTCTTTGCTTTACAGTAATGCTCCTAAAATTCGTCTAAATTTCATGGATTCACAAGTTCAGGCAGGAGGATCTGATTGTGGGCTTTTTGCAATAGCCAATGCGACTGCTCTTTCTTTTAAAAAAGATCCAGGAAAATTATTTTATGAACAAAAGAAAATGAGGAGTCATTTGTATCGATGTCTTGAAGAAGGAAAGATGGCACTCTTTCCATTAAAGAAAGAGAGACGTGCCCTTTCTAAAATAGTTGCTGTTGACTTCATTGAAGTGCACTGTATTTGCCGAC